>ERZ1048068.1526-NODE-1526-length-17670-cov-9.860687_pt1 | contig 17670 bp, 14 predicted proteins | sample MGYA00383098_ERZ1048068 | MGnify/ENA primary metagenome ERZ1048068 (study PRJEB29581, sample SAMEA5548368) | metagenome | biome: marine; feature: coastal; material: water | depth 1 m | study: Short-term variability in the microbial, nano- and picoplankton... | reverse complement strand
AGGCAGGCTGTGCCTTTGGCCAATGTAAATGCGTCTTGATTGGCTTTTTGCAATTTCGTTTCATTGCGTTCAACCAAAAGATAGCCGGGCCATTTGCGCGGCACATTTTGGTAAAGCCGGTCAAGCCCGGCAAGGCGTCCGCCAAGAACAATCACATCAGGATCAAACATATTGATGATCATCGCCGTGGTGCGGCCAATGCGGTCATCCAAGACCTGCAAAACGCTTGACGCGACCAGATCGCTAGCATCGGCGGCGGCGGCAATCGCTTTGATATCAAGGCGTGTCTGGGTGATATTGTGATACTCGGTTTCCAACCCGCCAAGCGACAAAAAACAATCAAGGCATCCGTTGCGTCCACACCAGCAATCGCGCCCATCAAGTTCGTGCGGCACTGGCCAGGCAAGTGGGGTATGACCCCATGCGCCAACAATGCGGTTGGCACCGCGCCATAGTTTTTGACCAAAAGTAACGCCGCCAAAAACATGATTATCCAGATAAAGAGCGCAGGCAACGGCGCTATCTTTTGCCGCGCCAAAACGGCTTTCATAAAGGGCGAGGGCTTGTCCGGGGCTTGCCAAGGCAACAGCACGTCCGAGACTGGCTTGCAGATTTGCCTTTAAATCTGTTCCCGCAAGGCATTTCAGGCCGTCAGGCGGGCTTGGCTGGCCGATAAAGCCGCCTTGTGCGCTAACCGCGATGGATTGGGACAGGCTGGGATGCGCTTTGGCCGCATTTGCAACCAGAGAACCGCAAATTTCCAGCAAATTGGCCATTTTGTCATGGTCAAGGCTGTGGCTTTCTTGCCAAACAAAATCACCGCCATCGTTTAGGATGGCGGCGTTTATCACGCTATTTTCAATTGATAGCCCTAAATACATATCCGGCCTTTTGGCCCGATTGTCAGGCTATTTGATTTTTGATTCGCGGAAGATGACATGCTTGCGGGCGCGTGGGTCATACTTCTTCAGCTCAAGCTTTTCAGGCTTGGTGCGAGGGTTCTTTTTGGTCACATAAAAGTAACCAGTGTCAGCTGTGCTTACGAGTTTGATTTGCAGGGTCGCTGGCTTCGCCATGACACATACTCCTAAATTAGGGGTCTTTGGTTGGACCCGTCTTGGAAAACTGCGCGCAAATTGGGGTAAATCGCAACAAATGTCAAGCGCAGATCATCGTCTTTTTCGTTTCGACCCTTTGCCATGCCCTGACGCATTGCGACCATTGGCCGACTTTGTTCTAGCACCGCGTCCCGATCTGTTGGCACCATGTTTTTTTGCGTATTTTGCTGATTTGCGGGCAGGTGTCTCGCTTTGCAGGCCGCCTTCAACCCATTCCAAAAGAATGCCGCCTGATACTGGTGTGACCTCGGTCACTTTGACCCGCAAAGACAGCCCCATGACAAAGCGCCAGCCGTTATGCCGCCCGTCGAGCGATTGCGCCGCCTCATCATAGTCATAAAAATCGTCAGGAAAGCCGTTCAGCGGCAATAATCCGTCAGCGGCACCATCTTCAAGCCGGATAAAAGCTCCAAAACCGGTAATGGCAACAATTACGCCATCAACCACCGCGCCAAGCCGCGCTTCAAACAGGGCGGCGGCAAAACGGTCAATGGTTCGGCGTTCGGCTGCGGCTGCATTGGCCTCGGTTTCGGAAATATGCGTGCAAATTTCGGCAATCTGATCAAGCGGCATGCCGTTCAAGCCGTCCTTTGGGCCGGTTTTTCGGCCCGCGGCGGCGTCGACAAGCGCGCGATGGACAAGCAGATCAGCATAACGCCTGATTGGCGAGGTGAAATGCGCATAATTGCGAAGTGATAATCCAAAATGCCCGATATTATCGATGCTATAGACAGCTTTTGCCTGACTTCGCAAAACCGCTTCATTCACCGTTAAAGCATCAGGAGTGTTTTCGGCAAGCGCCAGAATCTTGTTGAAATGATGGGGGCGAAGCACCTGTCCGGTGGTGAAATTGCCACCAACAGATTCAGCAAGCTTGGAAAGGGTGGCCGCCTTTTTGGGGTCGGGCGTGTCATGGACGCGAAAAACGCATGGTTGGCGGCTGGCAATCAAGCTATCGGCCGCTGCGACATTCGCCGCAATCATGAAATCTTCGATTAAACGTTGCGATTCGGTTTGCGACCTTTGGGAGATGGCAATGGCTTTGCCGGTTTCATCCATCACAACGCGGCGTTCCTTTAGGTTCAGTGCCAGCGGTTCGCGGTCTTGCCGGTCTTGATCAAGCGCCCGCCATGCACCGAACAGCGCGTGAAGGCAGCCATGCGGTACATCGCAATCAGCCTCATCCATCACCCCATCAAAAACCGCCTGAACCTGATCATAGGTCAATCGGGCATGTGACCGGATCAAGGCGCGCTCAATGTGATGCGATAGGCGTTTGCCATTTTTATCAATCTGAATTTCGGCAACCATCACCGCGCGGTCTTCATGCGGCCGCAGCGAGCAAAGATCATTCGAAATCGCCTCGGGAAGCATTGGCACAACACGATCGGGAAGATAGACCGAATTGCCGCGTTTGCGCGCTTCCTGATCAAGCGCGCTGTCAGGGCGGACGTAATGCGATACATCGGCAATGGCAATAAGAAGACGCCAACCGCCATTTTCGGCTGGTTCGGCAAAAACCGCATCGTCAAAATCCCGCGCATCAGCCCCGTCAATCGTCACAAGCGGGTGATCGCGAAGGTCACGCCGGCCTTTTACCGGCGGGATTTTCAAGCCCTGTGATTCGCTGATTGCCGCATCGGGAAATTGATGTCTGATGCTAAATTCGGCAAGGGCTAGCGCGCTGAAAGCACCAGGTGATCCGGCATTGCCAAGATTGGCGATGACCCGTGCATTTTTGCCAATATAACCGCGTGAGGGCAGTAATTCAGCCTCGACCAGATCGCCAGCCTTGAGGGTGATTTTATCATGTGCCGTTAAAACAAGGCTGTCACGTTTGCCGCGATCAGCCGGTTGCAGGCGAAACCCTTTGCCGGCGGGAACAACAACGCCAAAAAGACGCTTTTGCTGGCGATCAAGAACGCGGATGATGCGCGCCTCATATAAGGCGGGACCAACACGGGCAAGGCGAGCAAGCACCTGCTGGCCAGCAGCGGGCGCACGTCCTGCGCGGCGGCTTAGAATGACGCGAATTTCAGGCTGGTTTTCATTCTCATTTCCGGCCTGACGCGCCATGCCATCGCCATTATCGTCAAAATCGATGAGCTCAAGAACGGCAATTTCAGGTAAAGTGTCGGGGGCGGCAATGCCGCGGCGATCGCCGGCCAGAATGCCGCGTTCGGCCATATCGCGCAGCATCCGGCGCATCGAAGCGCGTTGATCCTGCCCAATTTTAAAGGCGCGCGTGATGTCGCGAAGGCTTGGCGGGACAGCGCAGCTGTTAATATAGTCAAGAACCGATGCCTCATCGGGCATAGCCAGTTTTTCTGGCGCATTATCTGGGCGGGAGTCACCCGGTTTGCGCGCCATCTAGACCGCTTTCTGCTTGTCAGCCGTTTTTTTGGCAGCGGCTTTTTTGGCAGTAGCTTTTTTGGTCGCTGTCTTTTTGGTCGCTGTCTTTTTGGCGGCAGCTTTTTTCTTCGGTGCCGCTTTCTTTGCTGTTGCGGGCCCTTTGGCCGCCTTGGCGGCGAGCAACTCTAGCGCGGTTTCAAGGCTGATATCGGCAATGTCATGCGCTTTGCCCAAGGTGGCACGAAGCTTGTTATGTTCGACATAGGGGCCGAACCGGCCTTTTTTGACATGAACTTCACCGCCCGATGGATGCGTGCCAAGCAAGCGTCCGGCCTTTTTGGCGGCTTCAGCAAGAAGATCAACAGCACGGTTGATGCCGATTTCAAGAACGTCATCATCGGGTGCAAGACTGGTAAATTTTCCCTGATATTTTAGATAGGGGCCAAACCGGCCAAGACCAGCTTGGATCATATCACCGGTTTCGGGGTGCGGCTCGATATCGCGTGGCAACGCCAGCAAGCCAAGCGCAGCTTCCAAATCCAGCGATGATGCACTCGTGCCTTTTGGCAAGGAGGCGCGTTTTGGTTTTTTGGTTTCAGGGTCGCCAATTTGCACATAAGGCCCATAAGGTCCGTTCCGCAAATAGACAGGAAGACCCGAAACCGGATCAGGCCCAAGCTCTTTATCGGTCAGGGGCGCGTCACCATCAGCATTGTCATTCTGGTTTGCTAGCTGGCGGGTGAATTTGCATTCCGGATAGTTTGAACAACCAACAAAGGCGCCGAATTTGCCAAGCTTTAGACCAAGACGCCCATTATCACAATTCGGGCAGCTTCGTTTTAACGCGCCCGTTTCATCAGCCTGAAAGAAATGTGGCCCCAATTCTTCGTCAAGAACATCAAGAACATTGGTGATGGTCAAATCTTTGGTGCCGTCAATGGCAGTTTTGAAATCACCCCAGAAATGCGCTAGCAGCGTTTTCCAATCAAGATTTCCGGCCGAAACTTCATCAAGCTGGGTTTCAAGCTGGGCAGTGAAATCATATTCAACATAGCGATCAAAGAAATTGCCAAGGAAGGTCGAGACCAACCGACCCCGATCTTCGGGCGTGAACCGGCCTTTATCCTTGATGACATAATCGCGGTTTTGCAAAACCTGAATGATCGACGCATAGGTTGATGGACGGCCAATGCCTAGTTCTTCCATCCGTTTGACAAGGCTGGCATCGGTAAAGCGCGGTGGCGGTTGGGTGAAATGCTGTTCCGGCGTGACGCTATGGGTGGTAAGCTGATCACCTTTGGCCATGCTTGGCAAAAGGGCGGTATTATCGTCGCCTTCACCATTGGCCTTGTCAGCATTGCCATTGTCTTGGGCGGCGTCTTTGCTTTCGCGGTAAACCGATAAAAAGCCGTCAAAAACCATCACCTGACCGCTGGCGCGTAGGGTAACGCTGTTTGCCGCATCACCGATATCAATACCGGTCTGATCAAGCTCGGCCGATTGCATCTGGCTGGCAATGGCGCGTTTCCAGATCAATTCATAAAGCCGCGACTGGTCATGATCAAGAAAGGCGCGCATTTCATTTGGGTGGCGCGCAATTTCGGTAGGGCGGATCGCTTCATGCGCTTCTTGCGCATTTGCCGCCTTGGTTTTATAGACGCGCGGCGCATCTGGCAGGTAACGCTTGCCGAAATTCTGGTCGATATTCTGGCGGATCGAGGCAATCGCTTCGCCGCCTAGCTGAACACCATCGGTTCGCATATAGGTGATCAGGCCGGTGGTTTCGCTGCCAATATTAATGCCCTCATACAGCTTTTGCGCGATCTGCATTGTGCGACTTGCGGAAAAGCCAAGCTTGCGCGAGGCTTCTTGCTGAAGGGTTGATGTGGTAAAAGGTGGCTGCGGGTTGCGGCGCACACGCTTGGTCTCAACGTTTTGAACAGCAAGCTTTGCGGCTGAAATGGCGGTGACGGCTTGGGTGGCGTGGGCTTCGGATGTGATATCAAGCTTGCCAAGCTTGGTGCCGTCCAAATGGGTGAGCCGCGCCGTGAAATTATCACCACTGGCAAGGCCGAGTGCCGCTTCGACACTCCAATATTCCTGTGACTTAAAGGCTTCAATCTCGGCTTCGCGTTCGCAAATCAGCCGCAGCGCAACCGATTGCACGCGCCCAGCAGATTTTGATCCGGGCAATTTGCGCCATAAAACGGGTGAAATTGAAAAGCCAACAAGATAATCAAGCGCACGCCGCGCCCGGTAAGCATCAATCAGTTCAACATCCAACTGACGCGGATTATCCATAGCGGCAAGAATGGCGGTTTTGGTAACCTCGTTAAAGACAACCCGCTCAACATCAACACCATTTAGATGTTTCGTGCCTTTCAGCTGTTCGAGAACATGCCAGCTAATGGCCTCGCCTTCGCGGTCAGGGTCAGTCGCAAGGATCAATTTATCCGCACCCTTTAGTGCGGCAATGATGTCTTTTAGATGTTTTTCAGACCCGCTCGAAATCTGCCATTTCATCTCAAAGTCATTGTCAGGCAGAACGGATCCGTCCTTGCTTGGCAAATCGCAAACATGACCATAAGACGCAAGCACCTTATAGCCATCACCGAGGTAACGGTTGATGGTCTTGGCCTTGGCTGGAGATTCGACAACGACGACTTTCATCACTTGTCCCTACTATATTGTGAAGGGCTTGCGATAAAGGCAAAAATGGGTTTTGTCAAAATTTCTCGTGGTTTTTTTGGAATTTAGCCTGTTTTGAGGGCATTTCAGCCTGATCGCATGGCTGGTTGACTGTTGTTATTGGCCGCTGATGCGCCAATCAAATCCATCAAAATTCAAATTGGCGTGATACGCGATTGCCATAATGACGGGTTAACTGACCCGCCAATTCCAACTCAAGAATAGCTGCCCAGACAACCGCCGATGGCTGGTCGCACCACGCAATCAAATCGTCAACATCAACCGGCTCGCCGCCAAGCCCTGAAATGATAATCTCGCGGCATTTTGAAATGTCTTCGTCGGAAAAAGTTGTTTGTGGCATTTCCACCCATATTGTCTTTTTCGGGGGAACTTCGACGGTGCGGTTCTGGCCTACCGCCTCGATGATATCAGCCGCATTTTGCACAAGGGTGGCACCATCGCGGATAAGCTGGTTGCACCCATTTGATCTTGGATCAAGCGGCGATCCCGGAATGGCCATCACTTCACTGCCGCGTTCACCAGCCTCACGCGCGGTGATCAATGATCCTGATTTGGCCGCTGCCTCGATCACCACAACCCCAAGCGCAAGGCTGGCAATAATCCGGTTGCGTGTTGGAAAATGACGCGGGGTCGGCGCGGTTCCCGGGCGCATCTCGGCCAACAGCAATCCTTCGTCAACAATCTGCTGAAACAGGGCGCGATTTTCCGGTGGATAGATAATATCAATGCCGCCAGCAATCACCCCAACCGTGCCCGTTGCCATGGCACCGCGATGGGCAGCGGCATCAATACCGCGTGCCATGCCCGACACAATCACATAGCCTGCCTCGCCAAGTTCGCGCGCCAGCGTTTCAGCATGGCGAATGGCATTGATCGAAGCATTGCGCGCCCCAACAAGCGCAATCATCGGTTTGTGCAGCAAATGCAGATTGCCTCGCGTCGATAAAGTGACCGGCGCGTCATCAAATTGCGCCAAACGAAGCGGGTAGGAATCGCTGTCCCGCCAGATCAGTCTGGCACCAGCATCATCATTCGCAGCAAGTTCGGCCTTGGCATCGGCAAGGCTTGCGATTGACAGTTTGCGTCCCCCACGCGCGGCAAGATCAGGAATCGCAGCAAGCGCGGCAAGGGCGCTCCCATAACGCTGAATCAAAAGACTGAATGTCATTGGCCCGATATGGCGCGTTTGGATCAACCTGATCCGCGCCAGTTTTTCACGTTCATCCATGCCTAAATCTTAAAGGCACTGATTTAACAAACAGTTAACCGAAAAGGATTATCCTTTCGGTTGGGTATTTTAGGATTTTTTTGCGCCGATTTTGGTTTCGGTACCCGATAAAAGACGACCAATATTTGTGTGGTGACGGCTCCACACAATGCCACCAAGCACCAAAATGGCAATTTTGATCATGGTGGAGTCAAGCAAGGCAAACCCCGCCACGACACACGCCGCCATCGCCAATAATGCCGATAATGACGAATAGCGCGACAAAAACGCAGTTAACAGCCAGACAAATACAAAAACCGCACCAAGTCGCAGATCAAGCGCGGCCATAACGGCAAGGCTGGTGGCAACGCCCTTGCCGCCATTGAATTTCAGCCAAATTGGGAAACAATGGCCGGCAACGACAAGGATGCTGGCAAGGGCTGTCAGGGCTGGGGTGGTTGTCTGACCAACAAGCCAAACCACGCCAACACCTTTGCTGGCGTCACAAATCAAGGTTGCAATGGCTAGTTTTTTATTGCCGGTTCGCAGCACATTTGTTGCGCCAATATTACCAGAACCGATTTGCCGGATATCACCAGCACCAGCCATTTTCGTTAGAATCAAGCCAAACGGAATGCTGCCAAGCCCATAGGAAAAACACGCGACAAGAAAAACCGACCCGACATCATCAAACATTTAATTATCGTTCCTGATTAAAGCTGTTCCGGCCAGTTTATTGGCGCAGGAATATGGCAGCACCATCGACATAGGTCGCGTCGACAATGCCTTGCACCGGATGCGACTCAAAAGGTGTGATCCGCGAGTCTGATTTGAAATTCGCCCCGGCAATGATCCAGCTACTATTGGGCCGGAACAAGATGAAATCGGCGGCACCGCCCGGGCTTAGCGTGCCACCCGTCATGTCCAGAATAGACGCTGGTGCGAGGCTAAGCGCCTCGATCATGCGGGTCATGGAGATATGGCCCTGATGGACAAGGGTAAGGCTAAGCGCCAGCAAGGTATCAACGCCTGATGCGCCAGGCTGTGCTGGTCCAAAGGGCTGCATTTTGGCGTCGCGGTCAACCGGCATATGATCGGAAGAAATTGCATCAATCGTTCCATCGGCAAGACCTTCGATCACTGCTTGGCGGTCATCTTCGCTTCGCAATGGCGGCGATAGCTTGAACGCGGTGTTATAGGTGCTGATGGCCAGTTCATTGAGCAGGAAATAGGGCGGGGATGTATCGGCGGTAACAGCCAGACCTTCGGCTTTGGCTTGGCGAACCGCCTCGATTCCGGCGCGCGTTGAGATATGGGCAACATGATAGCGGGCATCGGTACGGCGAAGCAGATGCAGATCACGATCAATGATGATCACTTCAGCTTCGCTTGGGCTGCCAAGAAGGCCAAGCCTTGTCGATGTCTCGCCTTCATTCATTTCGCTATTTGCGGTCAGCGCATGATCTTCGCAATGCTGGATAAATGGCTTGTCGAGCATGCTGCTATAGGCAAGTAGGCGGCGCATAATCAGGCTGTCATTAATTGATGTTGTGCTGTTGGTAAATCCAATGGCACCCGCTTCGGCCATCAGCCCCAATTCAGCCATTTCGGTGCCAGCCAGTGATTTTGTTGCCGCGCCATAAGCGTAAAGCCGAGAGCCGCCAATGCGTGACGCGCGAAGGCATAGCGAATCAATGGCGCTGGCCTCATCAATGACGGGCCGTGTGTCGGGAAGACAGGCCAAGGCGGTGATACCGCCATTGGCAGCAGCGGCCAATAATGTGGCAAGGCTTTCGAGATGTTCTGATCCCGGATCGGCCGGTTGAACGCGCATATCAACAAGGCCGGGCGACAGGCAGGATGATTTGCAATCAATCACCTGTTCAAATTTTCCGGTTTTTGGCGGCGTGCCAATGCCGATGGCGTCAACAACACCGTTAACAACATCGAGATATCCAATGCCGTCAATTGATTGCGACGGGTCAATAATATGGGCGTTGAAAAAACGGATCGCGGTCATGTTTGCCTCGTTACCAAAGCTTCAAGACAGGCCATGCGGGCAGCAACGCCCATTTCCACCTGTGTTCGGATTAGGCTTTTTTCCACATCATCCGCCGTTGCCGAGTCAATTTCAACACCGCGATTCATCGGTCCTGGATGCATGACCAATGCTTTTGGCGCGGCGCGCATCAATTTGCCGCTATCAAGGCCAAACAGGTTGAAATATTCGCGTTGTGACGGCGTTTCGGTTCCGGCCATACGTTCGGTTTGCAGGCGCAGCATCATCACAATGTCACAGCCTTCAATGCCTGCCTCAAAATCAGTATAGACCGAAACGCCCATATTGCCGATATCGGCAGGAAGTAGGGTCACCGGACAGACAAGCCGCAATTCAGCACCAAGCGTGCCAAGAAGATGGATATTTGACCTCGCGACACGGCTGTTGGCGATATCGCCACAAATGGCAATTTTCAGCCCTTCAATCCGGCCAATGCGCCGGCGAATTGTCAGCGCGTCAAGCAAGGCTTGGGTTGGATGTTCATGGCGGCCATCACCAGCATTGATCACCGCCGCATCAACATGCTGGCTTAGCAGCAGCGCCGCGCCCGAGCAATTATGACGGATCACCAGAATATCAGGATGCATCGCATTCAGCGTTGTCGCCGTATCAAGCAGCGTTTCGCCTTTTTTGACCGATGATCCGGCAACCGCAATATTAAGAACCGATCCGCCTAGCCGTTTGGCGGCAAGTTCGAAAGAAACACGGGTTCGCGTTGAGTTCTCATAAAACAGGTTGATGATTGTTTTGCCCTTCAGCGCATCGCTAACCCCTTCATGGGGATTGTCGGCAAACATATGACCGCGATCGAGCAGGCTTCGGATTTCAATGGGGGACATGCCTTCAATGCCAAGCAGATGCCGGCTGGTCAGGGCGACAGGGCCGGTTGTTTCGTGCGAATGAACGCCTTTGGAGTCCTGCTTGGTCATGAAGCCAGTTTATTACCGTAACCGGTCGCGCTGGTCTAGCGTTAAATGCAAGATTGAAAAACCAAAAGGCAGGCCTTTTAGTCGTTTATGCTTGTCGATGTGGCTTGATTGCGTGACGCCTCGTCATTTATCGCATCAAGCGCCGATTGCAAAATCCAGCAGGCAGCAAGGGCATCACGGCGCACGGCGCGTTTAGCGCGGGTCATATCGGCAGCGATCATCGCGCTTTCCACGGCGCGCGTTGACAGCCTTTCATCTTGAAACGCAATCGGCATATCCCTGATTTTCATTAGCGCATGCGCAAAATCACGAACCGAATCACAGCGCGGGCCAATGCTGCCATCCATATTCACTGGCCAGCCAAGCACCAGCCCGCCAACTGATTCGTCATCAATCAGCTTGAATAGGGACTCGACATCGGGGGTGAATTTGGTGCGATAGAGAATTTTAACTGGTGAGGCGATTTTCAGCCCAGCATCGGACAAGGCAAGGCCGATGGTTTTCTTGCCAATATCAAGTCCAAGCAGGCGTTGGCCTGTTGAAATCATCGCGTTTACATCGTTTATCTTGCAGATTGTCATGCTGAGTGATAAGTCACCAATTGAATTTTTCCTCGTAACAGCAAAAAGCACAGTGACATGTCCGTTGACAAGACCACAGTGGCAAAAATCGCGCGTCTGGCCCGAATTAATGTTCCAGATGAACGTCTCGAGCCTCTTGCCGCCGAATTAAATGGCATTCTGAACTGGATTGCCGAACTTGATGAAGTAAATACCGACAATGTTGAGCCATTGGCAAGCGTTACCGGTCATGCCTTGCCGATGCGCGATGATGTCGTGACTGACGGGAACCGTCTTGATGATGTCCTTTCCAATGTTCCAGAGGGCGCTAGTGGCTTTTTTGTCGTGCCAAAGGTTGTTGAATAATGTCTGATTTACTGGGTTTGAATGCGGTTGCTGCGCGCGAAGCGCTGGACAAGAAAGCAATTTCGGCGGTTGAGCTTACCACGGCGTATCTTGGTGCGGCTGAAGCCACGGCTGGTTTGAATAATTATGTGGCTTTGACGGCTGATCATGCGCTTGCAATGGCGGCTGAATCGGATAAGCGCATTGCCGCTGGGGCGGCGGGCTTGCTTGAAGGCTTGCCAGTTGGTGTGAAAGATTTGTTCTGCACCAAGGGCATTAGCAGCACAGCTTGTTCGAATATTTTGAAAGGGTTTGTGCCGCCTTATGAAAGCACTGTTACCGCCAATCTTTGGGCGGCTGGCGGGGTTATGCTTGGCAAACTGAATTGTGATGAATTTGCCATGGGATCTGGCAATGAAACCAGTGCCTATGGGCCGGCAATCAATCCGTGGCAGGGCAAGGATAAAGTCGATCTTGTTCCGGGTGGATCATCTGGCGGATCGGCATCTGCCGTCGCCGCGCGGTCGGCGCTTTTGGCAACCGGAACCGATACTGGCGGTTCAATCCGCCAGCCAGCCGCTTTTTGCGGTGTTGTTGGGTTAAAACCAACCTATGGCCGTTGTTCGCGTTGGGGCATTGTCGCCTTTGCATCGTCACTTGATCAGGCGGGGCCATTTACCCGCACGGTGGCTGATAATGCATTGATGATGACGGCAATGGCCAGCCATGATGCCAAGGACTCAACCTCAACACAGACCCCGCTTCAAGATTTGATCGGGGCTGTTGGCGATGGGGTCAAGGGCATGAAAATTGGCGTGCCAAAAGAATATGTCATGGATGGCATGGATAGCGAAGTTGTTACTTTGTGGGAGCAGGGGCAAGCATGGCTTCGCGATGCAGGCGCCGAGCTGATTGATGTTTCACTGCCGCATACCAAATATGCGCTTCCCGCCTATTACATCATTGCACCAGCCGAAGCCTCATCAAACCTTGCCCGCTATGACGGTGTTCGTTATGGCATGCGGGTTGACGCCGAAACGCTTGACGGCATGTATGAGGCCACGCGCGCCGCCGGTTTTGGCGAAGAGGTTCAGCGCCGCATCATGATCGGCACTTATGTTTTGTCGGCAGGCTATTATGACGCCTATTATCTGAAAGCGCAGAAAGTCCGCCGTCTTATCAAGGGCGATTTTGACGCGGCTTTCCAAACTGTTGATGCGCTTCTGACCCCCGCAACGCCATCCGCCGCCTTTCCGGTTGGCCGCAAAATTGATGATCCAGTGACCAATTTTTTGAATGATGTTTTCACCGTGCCGGCAAATCTTGCTGGTCTTCCGGGGATTGCGGTTCCCGGTGGGGTGACAAGTGACGGCCTGCCGCTTGGGCTACAGGTGCTTGGCCGGCCATTTGATGAGGCCAGCCTTTACCGTGTGGCAGGGGTTCTTGAACAGGCAGCCGGATTTACCATGACACCAGCACGCATGGCAGGAGGCGCAGCATGAGCGATCTTGTAACAGGGCGCACCGGAGACTGGGAGGTCGTGATCGGCCTTGAAGTTCATGCGCAGGTCAGCAGCAATGCTAAATTATTTTCCGGCGCATCCGCCAGCTTTGGATCAGCACCAAATGAAAATGTGTCACTTGTCGATGCGGCAATGCCGGGCATGCTGCCGGTGATCAATCGGGAATGTGTCTATCAGGCCATTCGCACCGGCCTTGGCCTGAAAGCGCAAATCAATCTGACAAGCGTTTTTGACCGTAAAAACTATTTTTACGCCGATTTGCCACAAGGCTATCAGATTAGCCAGTTCAAAGACCCGATTGTTGGCGAAGGCTCTTTGCGGATCGTCATGGCCGATGGCAGTACGCGCGATATTGGCATTGAACGGCTGCATCTTGAGCAAGATGCTGGCAAATCAATGCATGATCAGCATCCAACGAAAAGCTATATCGATCTGAACCGGACTGGCGTTGCCCTGATGGAAATCGTTTCGCGGCCGGACATGCGCTCGGCTGCCGAAGCGGCGGCCTATGTCCGCAAATTAAGGTCTATCTTGCGCTATCTCGGCACTTGTGATGGTAATATGGAAGAAGGCTCGCTGCGGGCCGATGTAAATGTGTCGGTGCGCCGCCCAGGCGGCCCGCTTGGCACACGAACCGAGACCAAAAACCTGAATTCGCTTCGGTTTATTCAGGCGGCGATTGATTATGAAGTTGCCCGTCAGATTGAAATTATCGAAGATGGCGGCGCGATTGATCAGGAAACCCGATTATTTGATACCGCCACCGGGACAACACGGACAATGCGAAGCAAAGAAGATGCGCATGATTACCGTTATTTCCCCGATCCTGATCTATTGCCGATGATTGTCACCCAAGACGAGGTTGACGCGCTGGCTTCGGCATTGCCGGAATTGCCCGATGATATTCGTGACCGCTTGATGGGGGAATATGGATTATCGGCCTATGATGCGTCAGTGATCACCGAAGAGCGTGACACGGCCCGCTATTATGAAGCTGCCAGTGATGGCCGTGATCGCAAGCTTGTTGCCAATTGGATGACGGTTGAACTGTTTGGGGCATTGAATAAATCAGGTAAGAGCCTCGAAAATTGCCCGATCAGCCCTGAAAAGCTTGGCGAGCTGGTTGGTTTGATAAGCGATGGCACGATTTCAGGACGTATCGCCAAAGACGTGTTTGCTGATATGTTTGAAACCGGCAAGGGGGCTGCGGCCATTGTCGATGAAAAGGGTCTAAAGCAGGTGTCGGATAGCGGCGCGATCGAGGCTTTGATTGATCAGGTGCTTGCCGCCAATCAGGATAAGGTTGAAGATTATCGCGGTGGTAAAGACAAATTATTTGGCTTTTTTGTTGGTCAGGTGATGAAACAATCGGGCGGTCAGGCCAATCCGGGCATGGTCAATCAGATTTTGCGAAGCAAGCTCGACGGCGCGTGATCAAAAACGCGGTTTAAATATCGGCGCGGCGCGCGGCCTCACTTGGCGGCGCGTCAAGCGCATCCCAATACGGCACTGGCTGATAAAGCGACCGAAGATAGGCCAGAAATGCGTCAATTTTCGGGATCGAATGGCGGCTTGGCACGGTAACAGCATGGATGGGATGGTCTTCCATCACCAGTTGATCCAGAACCGTTGTTAAAGACTCATCACGAAGATAATCGGCGGTCATGTAATTGGGAAGCATGGCAATCCCGCCATCATTCATAACCGCGCGAATAATCGCATCGCCATTATCAGCCATGATATTGCCGCGAACGCGGATGGTGCTTAGCTTGCCATTATCATTTTTGAAATGCCAAAAATTGCTACTGCTCGTGGCGCTTTGCGTAATCAATTGATGCCGTGCCAGATCATTTGGGTTTTTCGGTATGCCTTTTTCGGCAAGATATTTTGGGGTTGCGACAAGACGGCGGCTGTTGGGGGCAAGTTCAGTATAGACAAGATGGTCATGGTCGCTTTGCGGCGAGACACGGATCGACAGATCAAAGCCCGAACCGATCATATCATTCGGAATGTCATTGCCCTTTAATTCGATCGTTAAATGCGGGAATTGTTTTAAAAAAGCAGGCAGGTGTGGGGCCACATGGCGATGCGCAAAACCGGGTGGGGCTTCGACGCGCAAATGCCCCTGAACGGTGCCGCTGGCGCTTCGCGCTTCGGCATCGGCCTTGTCAAGATCAGCCAGAATTTGCCGACAATTTTCCAGATAGGTTGCGCCAACTTCGGTAAGCGCAATATGGCGGGTAGTGCGGGTGAAAAGCTGGGTGCCAAGCTGGTTTTCAAGGGCGGCAACATGTTTTGAAACCGCCGATGGCGACAGCCCAAGCTGGCGCGCGGCACCATTTAAGGCATTGGCTTCGGCTACTGCCAAAAAGATGCGCATTGATGCCAGTTGATCGATCGTTATTTCTCTCAAATTCAGGGTTACTTGGCCGCGATTGACGACCACTGGTTTATGGTGGCGCATTTTGACCCGTTTTGGCAATGTCAAAACCGGCAAAAAGGTGATTTTGGTATTTGACAGTCGGGGAAATCGAAGTTAGGAAAAGGGCAGCATACGCCGTGTATTGTGAACATGGGAGCTGGCCAAGAATTTACCGGCCAATCCTGTGACCCCGGCGGGGGGGTGGCCGAGTGGCTGAAGGCGGCGGTTTGCTAAATCGTTAAAGGAAGAAATTCCTTTCGGGGGTTCGAATCCCTTCCCCTCCGCCATTTCTTTTCATTACTCTAAGTTAGTTGATTTTACTGTACTTTTGTAAGTGCCTTTGGTTAGCTTTGTACCAAGGTTTGTACCAAAGTACAGGGATTTGACCAATGGGATTTGTCGTTAAAAGGGGTGAAAACTACTCAGCAAGGCTTGCTATACCCAAAGCCTTACGTCCCATATTAGGCCAAAATGAGTTTAAGAAGTCTCTTGGAACGACAAGCAAAAAAGAAGCTGAACTGATAGCTGCACCCTTGGTCTTAAGATGGAAGAAACTCATCGAAGAAGCGAGGGTCGATGGGGCTACAGCCAAGGCTAAAGCCTTGCGCCGCACCTTGAGTGACACCAAGGCCAGCGATCTCATAGACGAAGATGGTGCAATGGAGGTTGTTCGGGGTATCATCATTGAAGAAGCCATCGAGACAGCCATCCTTGGCGGTAGAGACATAAACAGTATCGACAGCAAAAGCGATAGAGCCGCAGCAAAAGCCTTCTATGACATTGCCTCAGGCCAAGTAGTCACCTTGGACGACTACGTCGATGGATGGTTAGCGTCTATCTCTCACCTCAAGGCTAGAACCATCAATCAGATGAAGCGGGATGTTGTGTCCTTCCTGAAGGAAGAGACAAGCCATATTCCCACCAGAGAGACCATAGCCGCTTGGATTAGGGCGTCTAAATCATCTGGGGCTAAGTCTATCAAGCGCAAGCTAGGCTCCCTTGGCTCATTCTGGGAGTATTTGCTGGTGGAGGGAGTGGTAACGGACTTATCTCCATTCCAAGGGCATAAGCTGCCAAGGGACGTATCAAAGACCAAACCAATCCGAAGAGCCTTTGGCAATGATGAGTGTCTTGCCCTTATGGCCAAAGTTTCCCAAAGCAACGACACTGCATTGGCTGACCTCATTGCCCTCGGCCTTTATACTGGCGCAAGGATTGAGGAGCTGTGTCGGTTAAGGGTGGGTGATATCATCGTTGAAGATAATCATCGTGCCCTTCGCATCGACAAGTCAAAGACACAAGCAGGAACAAGAACAGTTCCCCTCCATCCAGCCATCACTGACCTTGTCGACAGGCTTGCTGCAGACAGCAAGGATGGGTACTTGGTCTTCTCCAAATCCAAGAACCAGTATGACGAGAGGTCGACAGGGTTAGGCAGACGCTTTGGGAGGCTTAAGTCATCACTTGGCTATGGCTCCGAGCTGGTCTTCCATAGCCTTCGAAAGACAGTAACGACAAAGCTAGAACAGGCCGGTGTCTCTGAGGGCGTTGCTGCAGACATTGTTGGACATGAAAAGCAGACCATAACCTATGGTCTCTACTCAGGTGGAACGTCTATGGCGCAGAAGATGGAAGCCATCAGTAAAATCGCCTACTGAGTAAAGACAACCAAACAGAGTATTATTGTCATAAGGGGTTGACTTTTATAAAGAAATATGGTTTGTAAACCTCAGTCTGTCGTAATGATTTCCGACAATCGACGACTATGCCAATCCCTGCAAATCAAGATGCCTTTTAACGGCGATTAGAGAGTCGCTGAGGGGGTGTAAATGGTCTTTAGCTAAACCCCTAGCCAAAGGGGCTTTAAGCCCGCTCAGTGAGTCTTAAATAGCGATGCTAGAATTACACACTGAGGTGACCATAGCTGATTGGTGTTAGACCACCCCGATAAAGACAGAATAGACAACAACAACTTCATCAATCTCCCCCTCAAGTAACTATAGTTATCTAAGGTACTAGATTCTTACTTAGGTAGTAGTCGTAGTAGTTAACGCTAAGTAACACCTTAGTACCTTAGTACCTTAGTGCTTTGGTCTCCTCTTAGGGTTACTAGTACACCCAGGTCACCTTCAGTTTCGATATTGGTCTTTAGGTGGTAACCATTATGATTATTACTTACAGAAAACACCTAAAGGCAGCCTTAAGGAGAACCTAAGGTAACTTTCAGAGGGTGTCCTTATGCGTACTAGTGTACTCCGGTCCGCCCTGCCTGAATATAGGTAGTAGGTAGTAGGTGTCGTAGTTAGCAACCACCATTATTAACAATCAAGACTGAAACTAAGCCCCAGGCACCTGAGGTTACTTTGGCGCCTTAGTGCCTAAGGCAGTTTCTAGATGGCAGTCGCTGCTGGGACCACTGCACTATCCTCTAGTTACCCAAGGTAATA
>ERZ1048068.1522-NODE-1522-length-17695-cov-4.230499_pt1 | contig 17695 bp, 15 predicted proteins | sample MGYA00383098_ERZ1048068 | MGnify/ENA primary metagenome ERZ1048068 (study PRJEB29581, sample SAMEA5548368) | metagenome | biome: marine; feature: coastal; material: water | depth 1 m | study: Short-term variability in the microbial, nano- and picoplankton... | reverse complement strand
AATAATTTAACTTCTGGGCAAGTTTATGAAAAAGTTTTACAAAAAGAAAGACGCGGAGATTACCTAGGCGCAACTATTCAAGTAATCCCGCACATCACTAATGAAATCAAAGATCGCATTGCTTCAGATGCTTGCGAACCTGCCGATATCGTAATCACTGAACTAGGTGGCACCATAGGCGATATTGAAGGACTACCCTTTTTGGAAGCCATGCGACAATTTGCTTTAGAGAAGGATCCGAATGATGTTATTTTTCTCCATTGTACCCTATTACCTTATTTAAAAGCTGCGGGTGAACTAAAAACTAAACCTAGTCAGCAGAGTGTGGCAAAATTAAGAGAAATTGGCATACAGCCCGATATTTTAGTCTGTCGTTCTGAGCAACCCATCTCAAATGATCTGCGTAAGAAGCTTTCCTTATTTTGTAATGTACCAATCAAGGCCGTAATTGAAGAATGTGATGTCGAAACCTCAATTTATGAACTACCTCTAGCACTTAAGTCAGAAAAAGTAGATGATCTGGTCATCGAAATGCTTAATTTGGATAATCCTGATAACTCTATGCAAATATGGGTGGATGTAGTTCGACGATTGAAAGCTCCTTCTCATAAAGTTGAGATTGGGGTCGTTGGAAAATATATTGAACTACAAGATGCTTATAAATCAGTTTATGAATCAATTACTCATGCTGGCATTGCAAACGATTGTTCGGTTAGAGTTCAACGTATTGACGCGGAAGATTTGGAAACCGAAGGTACCGAAATTTTAAAAAGCCTTGATGGTATTTTAATTCCAGGAGGATTTGGAGATAGAGGCATCGAAGGAAAAATATTAGCGGCCCAATATGCACGAGAGAACCACATCCCATACTTAGGCTTATGCTTAGGGATGCAAATTGCCGTTATTGAATTTGCTCGTAATGTCGCAGGGTTAAAAGAAGCCAATAGTGCAGAATTTAATGCCGACACACCACATCCCGTAATTCACATTATGGAAGAGCAAAAAGCACTAAAAACCAAAGGTGGCAATATGCGTCTTGGAGCTTATGACTGCACCTTAGCTAAAGATAGTTTCAGCTATCATGCGTATGAGTCAGAAACAATTAGTGAGCGACATCGCCACCGTTATGAATTCAATAATGATTATCGTGAAGCTTTATCTGAAAAAGGCTTACGCTTTGCAGGAATTAATCCAGAAAAAGATTTGATTGAGATTATTGAAATGCCAGAGCATCCTTGGTTTGTTGCCGTTCAGTTTCATCCAGAGTTCAAATCTAAGCCACACTCTGCACACCCCTTGTTTGCAAACTTTATTGCATCCACTTTAAAATATAAACAATAAGTACTAATTCGAGTCCGACCCATGGATAAACTTGAAGAAATAATGGCCAGCAAGCGAAAATCGCTCGAGCATGTCATGCGTCCGATTAAAACAAGAGAACTCGAAATGCTTGCCCGATCAAAAAGCCCGAGCATTCCTTTTATTGAAGCACTATCATCCCCCGATCAACTCTCGATAATTGCAGAAATAAAACGGAAATCTCCCTCCGCAGGTGATATCGCCAAAGGAATGAATGCAGTAGAACAGGCACGTGTTTACAATAACTCTCAAGCCGATGCATTATCTATTTTAACCGATACTGATTACTTCGGAGGGTCGTTAAATGACCTATGTGATGTGGTTGATTTTCTTCACCAGCATGAACGCACGACTCCTTGCCTGAGAAAAGACTTCATGATCCACCCTATTCAAGTTCTTGAGGCAGCAGAAGCAGGCGCAAAATGCATTCTTATTATTGTGCGAGCCCTCTCTAATGATGAAATTAAGATCCTTCAAGAAGCTGCTTTTCACGCGGACTTAGATGTTTTATACGAAATTCACAATGAAAGTGAATTGGAAAAAGTGCTAGCGTTTGACCCTAAAATTGTAGGAGTGAATAACCGAGACTTAAGACAATTCACCACTGACTTAGCTATTTCTGAAACTTTAATTCCACAAATCCCTCAGGGTATTATTAAGGTAAGCGAAAGTGGAATTTTCGATATTGAAGATGCGATGCGTGCACGAAATTGTGGAGCCGATGCTATTTTAGTAGGAGAAGCTTTAATGCGATCCGAAGACCCAGAAAGTTTAATCGAAGAATTTCATTCTTTATAACATTTTTAACTTTGCCGCTTAATCCAAATCAGACGCATACCATCCTTAATACACTGGGGCATTTTCCTAATAAAAAGCTAGGCCAAAATTTTTTGATTGATGGAAATATTGTTAGGAAGTCGATCGAACTAGCAGCCATCTCAAAAAATGAAGCCATTGTTGAAATAGGCCCTGGACTCGGCACATTATCCAAAGCCATTCTTGCTACTGGTGCTCAACTTTTCGCCGTAGAAAAAGATGTTACTTTAGCCAATTATTTAGAGAAAACTTTATCCAAAGAATCAAAAAACTTTCATTTATTAAACGAAGATTGTTTAAAGAAACCACTTGGTTCCTTGCTCGATCAAGAGCAAAGTAGTGGGTTTAAAATTGTGGCAAACCTTCCCTACGCTGTCGCCACCCCATGGCTTGAATCCGTACTATCACAATCACTCCCTAAACGAATGGTCTTAATGTTACAAAAAGAGGCGGCCGATCGCTACAATGCACTACCAAAGACAAAAAACTTTGGGGCAATTTCCATTTTTCTCCAATCGGCTTATCAAATTCACTCCACACATTCCGTATCTGCCTCCTGTTTTCATCCAAAACCCAAAGTAGATTCCACTTTGATTCGTCTTGATTTAAAAGAAGACGCTGTTTGCTTTTCTAAAGAAATCAGAACTTTTATACGCACTATTTTCACGCAAAGGCGAAAGCAAATCGCATCGCTTTGTAAGAAAAATGATAGCGAAACAATTCACCAGTGGTTAGAAACGCTTTTAAAAAAAGGCTATTCAAAAAGCGTACGGGCCGAAGAAATTGATCTTTCCTCTTGGCAATTATTAGGCTACTAATACGCACATGAAACTCAACCCACTACAGTGGAGTCTCCATTGGCAAATACTCTTTTCCTTAGCACTTTCAGGAATCGTAGCCCTTTTTATTTTACCCTTAACTGACCCTTCTTTCAGTACACTTGTCTTACAAACCGCACAATTTTTTGGAGACCTCTTCATGAATGCATTGAAGATGATGGTTGTTCCATTAATCGTCACTTCAATGATTTCTGGAGTCATGCAACTCGGTACTACAACAGGGATCGGAGCCATTAGCTTTAAAACGGTTCTTTATTATACTTTTAGCGGTCTACTCGCTGTGTTGCTTGGTATTTTTCTCGTAAATTTAATCCAACCAGGTCGGGTTGATGCTTCTGTTGCCCAAGCTTTACTTGGTGAGGCCTCACAAGTAACTGCTTCATCTGGACTTCTTGATGCCGTAGAAGGCAAAGACCAAAGTGACCTCATCGATATCTTTAAACGAATGTTACCAACAAATGTATTTAAGGCAGCCACGGATAATGGACAACTTTTAGGTGTTATTCTTTTTTCAATACTCTTTGGTTTCTTTGCGGGGCAATTGCCCGATAATATGCGAGCTGTTCAAAAGCAATTTTGGGAAAGTTTTCAGGCAGTTATTTTAAAACTTACGGAATGGATTATTAGTTTTGCTCCGATCGGTGTATTTGGGCTCGTCCTGCCTATGCTCTATAATGCTCCTATCGGAGATCTCATTCACACTCTATTTGCTTTCTTCATAACCGTATTTCTTGGACTTTTAATACATCTTCTTTTCGTCTTAGGAATTCTCCTAAAACTCTTTGCCCGAATAAATCCTTTCACCCACTTGAAAGCAATGTTACCAGTTCTGCTAACCGCATTTTCAACGGCAAGTTCATCGGCAACGCTTCCTTTGACTATGGATGTGGTAAAGGAAAAAGCTAAAGTTTCAAATAAGACCTGTGCATTCACCTTACCACTTGGGGCAACTATAAATATGGATGGTACCGCATTATACGAATGCATTGTAGTTTTATTCATTTCTCAGCTCTATGCCTCAATAGGTGGTGTTGATTTAACTTTAGGACAGCAAGGCTTAGTCGTTTTTCTTGCATTAACTACAAGTATAGGCGTTGCCGGAATTCCGTCTGCCAGTCTAGTTGCTATTTCCATTATCTTACCCGCCGTGGGGCTTCCCGTAGAAGCCATTGGAGTGATCTGGGTAACTGACCGCATGCTGGATATGTGCAGAACTTCGGTTAACGTATACAGCGATACCGTTGCTGCGATCATTATTGATAATTCTGAAGGGGGCTCTCCTTATTCTCAAGCCTTAGAAAAGCCTAAGCTTACTGCCTAAAAAGCTCTGCTTTAGGTCCTTGGTAATCGGCCTGTTGATCTTCGACAATCACGTTCGAACGAATGCCACCACGACCACGCCAAAGTGTTTCTAAGCGAGCCCATTTAGGTTGAGTCACCGAAAATAAATCCTCAAATATTTTATTTGAAGCCGCTTCAAAGAAAATCCCTTTATTGCGAAATTCATGCAAATATAACTTCATCGCTTTCAATTCCACGCATACTTGGTTTGGGACATAAGTAAAAACTACAGTCGCATAATCAGGATGTCCCGTCATTGGACACGTAGAAGTAAACTCTTCTTGAATATGTTGAATTATATAATTCTGTTTAGGATTTGGATTTGGGAATGTTTCAATGTCCATAGTTCAATACAAGCAGTGTAATATTTAATTATCATTAAGTGAGAGATCATAAATGGCATATCCGGCTAAAAGATTACAGAATAAAGTCTGCTTTTTTTTCCAATCTCCAGAATAACAAATACGTTCTTCTATTTTTATATTTTTCTCGTGGCAAAATGCCTCAAATTCACAAATAGAAAATGAATTAGAAGGTAAAGTTTTGTACCAAGGGTTAGGATAAACATCATTAATGGTTCTAGAACCTTTAAACAATGCATTCATTCGATTCACCCAAAATCCATTATTAATGAAACCAACGGTTACTCGTTTGCCTACCTGTAAACTCTTGCTAATAATTGCATCTGGCTCGTCGAGTTGATCTACAGTACGACTGAGAATTACATGATCAAAGCTATCATCATCAAATTGATTAAGGAAAGATTCAATGTCTCCCTGATAAGCACTCACTCCTCTCTTGATACAACTTAATATCTTATGAAAATCAATATCCACTCCTATTCCGTAGACTTGATTTTTCTGTTTTAAATATTCTAGCAACACCCCACGTCCACAACCTAAATCAAGCACACGCTCACCCTTGCCTACCCATTTGGCAATGGCATGAAAGTCAACTTGGCGTTTATTTTTAGTTGAGTTCATTGCTCTAAGAATTCAAATAAGTTTGGATGAGTTGATACAAGTCTGGAGATTGTACAAGAAACGAATCGTGTCCATAATCCATAGATAATTCAACATACGATGCCTCTTTACCGTACTTTAATAATTTTTCAACTATGTCACGGTTTCCCTCTGGTGGATATAGCCAATCTGAATCAAAGCCTACAACGAGCCCCTTGGCTTGTATTTTACTAACTGTTGCTTCTGGACTGACTCCTTCAAAAAAATCAAAACGATCTAAGGCTTTTGTCAGATATAAATAAGAATTTGCATCAAACCGAGTGACAAAACTTCTACCTTGATAGTGTAAATAACTCTCTACTTCAAATTCTACTTCAAAATGCTCTTTGGAAACATCGCCTTGTTTTAACTTTCTACCAAATTTTGTTTCAAGACCTACATCAGATAAATAAGTGATATGTGCCATCATTCGAGCAACAGAAAGCCCACTAAAAGGCCCATCTTCCGAATCATACTCACCATTATTCCATTTTAGATCTCGCATAATTGCTTGGCGGCCTGTCTCGTTGAAAGCAATCGTTTGGGCCGTATGCATTGAACCACTTGCTAGAGCAATATATCGATTCAGGCGCTCAGGGAAATCTTTAGCCCATTGCAAGGTTAACATACCACCCATACTTCCTCCAATCACGGCATGTAGCTTATCAATTTCTAGCGAATCAATTAAAAGTGATTGAGCTTTAACCATATCCCTAAGTGTGAGCCTAGGGAAATCTAAATTATAACGCTTACCAGTATCCGGATTGATTGAATTGGGTCCAGTTGAACCTTGGCATCCTCCAAGAACATTGGAACAAACAACAAAATAATGGTTCGTATCGATTGGCTTACCTGGCCCTACCATAAAATTCCACCAACCTCGCTTACGTTCCGTTATATCGTGTACTCCGGCACAATGATGATCTCCAGTTAAGGCATGACATATAAGAATCGCATTATCTTTAGCCCCATTTAATTGCCCATAGGTCTCATAGCGAATTTTTAATTCCGAAATTACACCGCCTGATTCAAAATGAAACGGCTCTTGGGAAACATAATCTTGGAAATCAACAAAACCAACTTCACCTTCATCAATTTGTTGTCCAATAGATTCTGAGTCGTTCATAATTACAGTACTCCCTAGATTGTTGAGTGATGTGAAAGAATCAACAAATTTAATCGCTTTCGCTTAAGTAGGTCTGCGATTTAAGGATCTGCATATATTCATCCAATATTCGAGTGCCTTCCCTGGGCTTTATTTGATCTTTCTTTGTCGCTATATCGATCTGCTTTTTCATCTTTCGAGACAACATCTGACCATCGTACTGCGTAAACTCTAAGACCTCATTAACAGAAAACCCAGGAATACTGTCTTCAATATAAAATCCATTCTCTTCATCATCTTCTAAGGATACATGCACTTCATTCACACGGCCAAATAAGTTATGCAAGTCACCCATAATGTCTTGATAGGCCCCCACCAAGAAAAACCCTAGAAAATAAGGTTCAGTCTCTTTAATTTCGTGCAAGCGTAACAATGAACGCTCATCTTCAGAATCAACAAATGAAGCGATACGTCCTTCACTGTCGCAAGTTATATCAACTAAGGTTGTGTCTACTGTAGGCTTCTCATTCAAGCGGTGAATCGGCACAACAGGAAACAATTGATTACAGGCCCAATGATCGATCAGTGATTGAAAGACAGAAAAGTTGCAGACATATTGATCTGCCATCATTGCTTTCAATGTATCCATTTCTTCAGGTTGAATTTTTTCTTCTCGATAAAACAAAACTAAATCTTGGCATATTTTCCAAAATAATGCGTCAGCCAAGCCTTTATCCTTAAGCTTCAAGTAACCTAAATTAAATAAATTATCAGCTTCTTCCTTTTTCTGTACCGCATCATGATATCGCTCTAAAGGGGATGCACTGTAATCATTTTCTAAAATCGAAATAAAGTTTTCAATAATGGGCGCATTTTCATTTTTCTCTATTATCGGCTGAATTGAATATTTTGAAATTCTGTCGCAAACTTCGCTGACCAAAAGCGAATGAGAGGCAACCACCGAACGTCCACTTTCAGTAATGATATCAGGACAGATAACGGATGCTTCATTGCATATAGTTTGTATATTATAAACCACATCTCGAGCATACTCTTTTAAAGTGTAATTCATAGAACTTTCAAAATTGCTCATTGAACCATCGTAATCCACACCTAGCCCGCCACCTACATCCAAATATTTCATGGGAAACCCCATAGAGGCTAATTCGCAAAAATAACGAGTCGCCTCGACCGTTGCACGTTTGATTGTTTGAATGTTAGGAACTTGAGAACCAATATGAAAATGAATCAACTCTAGGCAGTCAGATAATCCAGCCTGTTCTAGACTCTTAGTAGCACTGACAATTTCAGGGCTGGTTAAGCCAAATTTGGCTTCCTCACCCGAAGAACGTGCCCACTTCCCTTCTCCAACTGTTGATAATTTTATCCGTATACCAATCTTTGGCTGAATCTCTAATTCTTTGCTGATTCGAATAATACGCTCAATCTCACTTAATTGCTCAACAACTAGAAACACTGGTTTCCCTATGCGATTTCCATGTAACGCTAAGCGAATAAAAGTATCGTCTTTATAGCCATTACAAATAATTAAAGAGTTCAAATTTCTATGATAGGCTAAAGCGATCATCAATTCTGGCTTACTTCCACATTCCAGCCCGTAATTATATGGCTCTCCTGCTTCTAAAATTTCTTCCAATACCTCACGCATTTGATTTACTTTTATCGGAAAAACCCCTCGATAAGATCCCTGATACGCTTCCTGTTTAATCGCATCACGAAATGTTTCATTAAGCTCCTTTACTTGAGTTTGCAGCAAATCTTGGATACGAATAGTTAACGGCAAATCATAGCCCTTGCTTTTTGCCTCCTTAATCACGTCAAAAATTCGAATTCCCCTAGAATCCTGAAGTGGGTGTACCTTCATGTAGCCCTCTTCATCCACTTTGAAACAACCCTTACCCCAATTGTTTAAACCATAATATTTTTCAGAAGAGGCAATCGACCAACCATCTTCTTGAATATTTTTAACTCCATGAGAATTTAGACTCATAAGATAATGAACAAATTAATCAAAGCGTTCCAAAAACAAAAGGTATAATCAAGTACACTAGTTCGAATTAAATAATTCAACTACCTGACGCAACACAACTTTATGCTCATCCACCGATAAGCTGCCATTAGACAATGCATTTTCTGCCTTTGTAATAAGCGCACTCATAGATTCAAAGGGAGTAATCCCTACAGTATCAGGCAAAGCCTCCCAATCTAATTCTATAATCAAATGATCCGTTGATAGTCGATAATAATATCCTAAATCTTTGGCTAAACCAAATTGTACATAAGGCTTTTTTGCATGCTTATAAACTGTATTTAAATAATTTTTAGCACGCTTGAAACCTTCTTTTTCAAAATAAATCTCATGATTTGTGTCCGATTGTAAATTAAGTACCATTGGAGTCGTACCAATTAAATCTCCATTCATATAAATTTTCGAACCTGAAGGAATGGATTCTATTAAAACATCCTGCTTAGATTGTAAGCTATCCACAACACCAGTGGTACAAGCTGAGGTAAGAAAAAGGGATAAAACAATAGCTAAAATTACAGTTAAAATTCTCATAAGTTACAGAATATAGAAAAACTTTTAATTATTTAAAGTTTTAAACTTGTTAAAAAGCACTTTTTTTCGAATATTCAAGGTGTTGGATTAACTGCCATCCAACATCTAAAATGATTACATTATTTTTTCTCGCTCTAATATTCACCATATTAGTATCTGCCATTTGCTCAGTTTTAGAAGCCATGCTTCTCAGCACAACTCCCGTAGATATTGAACGATTGAGCCAATCTCATCTTAAACGTGGAAAACTTTTAGAAAAATACCTTTCAAATATTGAGGAAACCAGTTCGGCGATTCTCAGCTTAAACACTATCGCAAATACATTAGGAGCGACACTTGTAGGCGGACTCGGTGTTCAATTATGGCCCGATGACCCTAATATCCTCCTCAAGATTTCAACCTTTATGGCAATAGCTATACTTTTTTTCTCAGAAATTATCCCAAAAAATGTAGGCATTGTGTATCGCTCTGAATTACTCCCATATATGCCCCACATACTAAACGGTGTTTGTTCAATCATGATGCCCATATCTCGATTAGTAGGTACTTTTGTTAAATTTATTTTAAATTCGAAAAAAAAGGAATCTGACTGCGATGAAGAAATTATTTTAATGGCTGAAAAAAGCGCGAAAGATGGGACACTTACTAATAATGAACGAGATATGATCAGCAATGCATTAACGCTCGATGATATTGCGATAAGTGAAATTATGACCCCTCATTCGGTCATCTATGCTTTAGACGTAGATGAAACCATAGGCACCCTATTTAAAGCAAATCAAGAACTACCTTTCGGGAGAATCCCATTATTTTATAAAAATTTAAATACCATAATAGGAATCGTTCGCAGGCGAGATTTACTCAGTGCCAAAGCAAAAGATCAAGACACCTTGAAGATTCGTGCTTTAGCACAAAAGCCCATTTTTATTAAAGAAAAAGCCGTTGCTGCAGAAGCACTTGAATTATTCCTCAAGCACAGACAACAACTCGCTATTGTCATCGATGATAAAAATGAAACAGTAGGTGTACTTTCAATGGAAGATGTCATTGAACATATTATTGGAGAAGAAATCTTTGAAGATGATGATCCCGCCATCGATATGCGGGAGCTCGCTCGATTAAAAGACTCTCAATCTAAGAAAAAAACTCCACCCACTCAGGCATAATTAACTCAAATCTTGAGCATAAGCCTTAGCAAAATAAGTAAGGATTATATCGGCACCCGCTCTGCGAATCGCAAGTAAAGATTCATCCCTACAGGCTTTCATATCCAACCACCCTTTTTCTGAAGCCGCCATAATTTGAGCGTATTCCCCAGAAACTTGATAAGCGGCAACAGGTAAAATAGTAGATTCTCGAACATCTCGAATAATATCTAAATACTGGCCCGCAGGCTTCACCATAAGAATATCTGCACCTTCTAATTCATCCAAACTCGTCTCTAAAAGTGCTTCCCTTCGATTTGCTGGATTCAATTGATAACTTCTTTTATCAATACTCGGCCCATCCTCTAAAGAAACGCTCCCAACCGCATCTCTAAAAGGTCCGTAAAATGCGGAAGCATATTTAGCCGCGTAAGAAAGAATCAAAACTGATTCAAAAGCATTTGCGTCTAAAGTTTTTCGAATTACGCCTACTCTGCCATCCATCATATCCGAAGGTGCAACCATAGTCGCGCCTGCATCCGATGCCAAGACGGCCATCTCCGCTAAAATGTCTACGGTTACATCATTCAATGGTGACGATGTACCCATTTCAACAATCCCATCATGCCCTTCGATTGTATAAGGATCCAAAGCCAAATCAGCAATAATTGTCAACTCAGGGAAACGCTTACGCAAAGCTCTAATCGCACGATAAATCAAACCTTCAGGATTTAAGGCCTCTCGACCCATATTACATTTCAAAGCTGTTTCAATCTTCGGGAATAAAGCGACCCCACCAATTCCAAGTTCAATCAAGGATTCACATTCCTTTAGTAATAAATCAATTGAAAGACGTTCAATCCCAGGCATCGAAGCAATAGGCTCGCAAATCGAATCACCCTCAACCACAAAAAGAGGTTGAATTAACTTCGAAACTTTTAAATCTGTTTCCTCAACAAGATCACGTAAAGATTGAGTTTGACGCAATCTTCTTGGTCGATGGATCAAATCTAATTGATAATCTTTTTTATCTGACATATGAATCACTTTAAATAAAACTTCTGACTAATCAAGTATTTGCTCCAAACCTTTTAAACAAGACTGTTTCCAAAACCATGCCAGTTAAACTATACGATACATTAACTAGAACCAATCAAACTTTAAGCCAACCCACCGGTCGACCTTTCTATTTTTATTGCTGCGGGCCAACTGTCTATGGCCCAGCACATATTGGAAACTTCCGTACCTTTCTAATTCAGGATGTTCTCAGACGAGTATTGGAAGTTGATGGATTCAAAGTTAAGCATGTACGAAATATCACTGATGTAGATGACAAAACTATCCGTGAATCCCAAGCTAATAAGCAAAGCTTAAAAACATTTACAGAACATTGGACTGAAAAATTTCATACGGATTGCCAAAGTCTCAACTTACTTCCGCCAAGCATTGAACCCAAAGCAGTCGACCATATAGGTGAACAGATTCAACTCGTTGAAAAATTAATTGAAAAAAATCAAGCCTATGTTGAGAAAGATGGATCTGTTTATTTCCGAGTACACTCTTGCTGTGATTATGGAAAGCTCAACCGTATCGACCAATCCGAACTTAAAACCCAAAGCGAAACTTCCTCGGGAAACACAAACTTAGCAGATGAATATGACCGGGAATCCATCTCCGATTTTGCACTTTGGAAAGCTCGCAAAGACGAAGATGGGGATAATTTTTGGACAAGCCCCTGGGGTGAAGGACGCCCAGGCTGGCACTTAGAATGTAGCGCTATGGTTCACAGCACATTTGAAGGGCAAACTATTGATTTACATGGAGGAGGTATTGACCTTTGTTTTCCTCATCATGAAAATGAAATCGCCCAATCACAATCCGCTTACGAACAAACATTTTGCACCCATTGGTTTCATTCTGCTCACCTCAGAGTTGAGAATAAAAAAATGTCCAAAAGCTTAGGCAATTTATACACATTAGATGAATTAGTTGCTGAAAAACACTCCCCCGTGGCCCTACGTTATACCCTAATAGCATCAAGCTATCGTCAGCCACTCAACTTTACCTTTGATGGATTACGTGCCTCTGAAAGTGCGCTTAATAAAATCGAGCGCTTTACCGAGGCTCTACTTGAAAAAAATAATCTAAATAAAGAGCAATTCAATGAGGACTTTGTGACTACTCATCAACTCAAAGATTATGGGCTGCTAAAAAATGCCTGGGAGGGGCTCAGCAATAACCTCAATACTTCTGCATGCCTAGGATCACTCTTCGGATTAATCGGCTCAAACCCTATTAGCAAACTCAATTCAACGGAAACGGAAAATCTACTCAAGGCACTCGGCTCTATTCTTTACGCTCTTGGTTTACAATTATTTTCAAATCCAGCACAAGCTTCGGAAGCCCCTCAAGCAATCCTTGATCTAGCAAAAGAGCGATGGGAAGCTAAGCAAAATAAAGACTATGCCACGGCAGACTCCCTAAGAAAAAATTTACAAAACAAAGGTTGGGACATTAAAGATACTCCGACACACTTCGAACTTTTTCCCCTCAATTAATAAGACCACACCTTTCTGATATGAATCAAAGCCAGCTTAGCATTCAAGCCATAGGCAAACGCCATTCACTTTGGGGCGAAGGTCCTATTTGGTGGAATGATGCACTTTACTATGTCGACATCGAAGGTAAGGCCATCATACGACTCAATCCAGATACCGAGGAAGAAACCATATGGGAATTTTCCGAGCGCATCGGCTGCATCGCCCCCTGTAATAACGGACAGCTACTTTACGCTGGCGATAATGGTATCTCTATTTTTGACACACAAACAAAAGCAATCACCCCAATCAGAGACCCCGAATCTCACCTCCCAGACAATCGATTCAACGATGGAAAATGTGATCCATATGGGCGATTTTGGGGTGGAACAATCAGCCTGAAAAAAATCAAAGGTAGTGCTTCACTCTACTGCCTAGATGGTGATCAAATTCTTGAAAAAAAACTTGAAGGACTGACCAATTCAAACGGCCTCGCTTGGTCTAAAAATAAGACACGTTTCTTTCATATCGATACACCAAGCCGTCGCATACAAACCTATACCTATAGCGGAGACACTGCCGAAATTTCGCAAGCCAGTACCCTAATCGATACAGAGGCACTCGGATTTGACAGTTCACCCGATGGGATGACCATCGACAGCCTAGATAACCTATGGGTGGCCTTTTGTCATGGTGGTTGTGTTGCCTGCTTTGATTCAAAAAGCGGAGCGCTTCTTCAAACCATCAAAATACCCGCTATTGAAACCACCGCCTGCACCTTCGGTGGACCCGAACTCAATCGACTCTTTGTCACTACAGGTATTAAAAAAGATACCTCAGAAAAACATGCTGGGAGAATATTTATTATCGACGGTCTGCCAATACAGGGCACGCCTCCAAATACCTATACTCTTGTATAAAGATCAAAGTGCCTATTTCATATAAACGCTATTAACTCAATAACCTAAGATTCCCTTTTTTAGAAATCATGAAAGAAATGTCTCCATTAGAAACACTGCGCCACTCATGTTCCCATGTGCTCGCAACTGCTATTCTCAGGCTATACCCAGACACGCAACTCGATATTGGACCACCCACCGACAACGGCTTTTATTATGACATTGATTGTCAGAAAAAACTCGATGCCTCAGATCTTGAAGCGATTGAGAAAGAAATGAAAAAGGTGATTAAAGAAAACCAAAAATTCATTCGCATAGAAGCCACACGAGAAGAAGCCAAAGCGAAAATTGAAGCTAGCGGGCAGACACGTTATAAATATGGCCGATTAGACGACATCCCCGAAGGAGAAGCTGTCAGTTTTTTCCAAAACGGGGAATTTATCGACCTTTGTGCTGGCCCTCATGTTAACTATACAAAAAAAATTAAGGCCTTCAAACTCCTTTCAATTGCTGGAGCTTACCACCGAGGTGATGAAAACAACATACAACTCCAACGCATTTATGGAACTGCATTCCCTTCCGCACAAGAACTTGAAGATTATTTAGAGAAACTCGAGCAAGCCAAAGCTCGTGACCACCGAAAACTCGGAAAAGAATTAAAACTCTTCCACATTGATGAAGCCGTAGGCTCAGGCATGGTCTTGTGGACACCTAATGGATCCATTATACGAAACGAACTTCAATATTTCATCAGTGAAGAGCTCAGAAAATCAGGGTATAGCCAGGTCCACACTCCCCACATTGGTAAATTAGGTCTTTATCGAACTTCTGGACACTTCCCTTATTATAAAGAATCGCAATTTCCGCCTGTAGTAGAGCCTGGAACACTTGAGCAACTAGCGAGTGAAGGTTGCTCCTGTGGTGAACTCTCCAATCAACTCGATGAAGGAACGATTGATGGCTACCTGCTTAAGCCAATGAACTGTCCGATGCACATCAAAATTTTTGACAGCCAACCTCATTCCTATCGAGACCTTCCTGTTCGATTAGCAGAATTCGGAACCGTATATCGCTGGGAACAATCAGGCGAACTTAACGGAATGACCCGCGTTCGAGGTTTCACTCAAGATGATGCCCACCTTTTTTGTACCGAAGAACAAATTGCTGAAGAAATTGCAGGTTGTTTAAATTTAGTAAAACTTGTTTTTCAAACATTAGGTATGAATGATTATCGAGTGCGTATTGGTCTTCGTGATAGCGACTCTAGTAAATATGTCGGGCAAGCAGAACAATGGGATCACGCAGAAAACGCCTTAAGAGAAGCGGCAAAAAAACTCGATGTCGATTTCACTGAGGAACAAGGCGAAGCGGCATTCTATGGACCCAAAATTGACTTTGTTGTTAAAGATGTCATCGAACGTGAATGGCAACTCGGCACCGTGCAAGTTGACTACAATTTACCCGAACGCTTTGACCTAAGCTATATTGGAGCTGACAATGAAAAACATCGCCCGGTCATGATTCACCGAGCTCCCTTTGGATCTATGGAACGCTTCTGTGGCGTCCTCATTGAACACTTTGCAGGAAACTTTCCAACCTGGCTCGCTCCCGAACAAGTACGTATTCTCCCTATGAATGATGAACTGGTAGAAGCCGCAAAAATAATTGAGAATCAATTATCAGCAGCGAAGATACGATGCACTGTTGACGAAGTGGCCGATAAACTCGGTGCAAAAATTCGAAAAGCAGAAATAGCTAAAGTGCCCCATATGATTATTCTTGGTAAAAAAGAAGCTGAAGCGGGCAAAATTTCCGTCCGCTCCAGAGCGAACAAAGCGTTAGAATCCATCGATACCACAGAAGCATTCGTCAAAGAACTAAGGGAAAATATCAAAGGCAAGATACTGCCAGATTTAAAATAAATTTTCTAGTTCTTACCATATTCAACACTACGAATACTACATCTATAATGTTAGAAATTGTGATGACTTTTTTATTCCAACTATTTTTTTAACTTTAAAGCACGAATCTTCTTTAATTAAACTTTAATAAGCCTCGCAATGAATTAAGAAATCTTGACTTCAAAGCGTGGTAAGCTTTGATACTCGTTCGAATGCCAGGGTAGCTCAGTGGTAGAGCAGAGGACTCATAAGCCTTTGGTCGGGAGTTCAAATCTCCCCCTTGGCACCATTTTTGCATCAAATATTATACTATGTTTACGGGTATTGTTGAAGAAACAGGCATCGTGCGTTCTTTTGAAGAACAGGATCAGGCATGGCGTCTCGTTATCGAAGCACAATTAATTTTAGACGACATTAAACTAGGTGACAGTGTATCTATTAATGGTTGTTGCTTGACTGTAGTGGCAATTGAGGGGACCGCTCTCTCCTTTGATTTATTAGAGGAATCGATTCGCAAAACCTCGATCAAATCAGTATCCAAGAACAGTCTAGTAAATCTAGAGCGGGCTTTACTCCCAACATCTCGCATGGGTGGACATTTTGTTTCTGGGCATGTTGATGGCTTAGGTACAATTTGTGCAATTGAAGCAAAAGGCAAGGATACCATTATTGAAATCAGCCCCGCAGAATCAGATCTTGCTTCTTTGAAGTATATCGTACCCAAGGGATGCATCACATTAGATGGTATTTCTCTAACTATTTATTCGGTGAATGAGTCGAGTTTCCGTGTTTGGCTAATCCCGCACACCTTAGAAGTGACTAATTTAAACAGTAAAACGGTAGGTGATCCTATCAATATTGAATACGATATGATCGCCAAGTATTTAGAAAAATTACAAACTACAAAATAGTTAAGGCATCTTTTTCACTAATTTTTATTGAGCTTATCACGGTAATCACTTCTATAAGCATTACATTTAAGCTATGGAAGATATAATAATTTTAGGAACAGGCTGTGCAGGTTTAACTGCAGCCATCTACACAGGTCGAGCACAATTAAATCCTCTCGTTCTAGAGGGATCTCAGCCTGGAGGACAATTGACCACCACTTCTGAAGTAGAGAACTTTCCAGGATTTCCTGAAGGAATCGATGGATATACGATGATGGACCGTTTGAGAAAACAAGCCGCACGATTTGGAGCACGATTTGAACACGCAAAAATTGACTCCATAGAAGTAAATGGAACGACAAAAATTTTACACGCAGGTGGTAAGACTTTTGAAGCTAAAGCAGTGATTATTGCAACTGGTGCTAGACCTAGATTACTCGGCATTCCTGGAGAAAAAGAAATGTACGGTGGAAAAGGTGTCACAACCTGTGCGACTTGCGATGGTGCGTTCTATAGGGATATGGATGTAACGGTCATTGGAGGTGGAGATTCTGCCTGCGAAGAAGCCCTCTTTTTAACACGATTTTGTTCGAAAGTTACCTTAGTGCACCGCCGAGATACCTTAAGAGCCTCAAAAATAATGGCAGAGCGAACTCTCGCCCATGAAAAAATTGAAGTGGTTTGGAATGCTAATCCTGAAGCCGTTCTTGCAGATGAGACAGGAAATGCAAGGGCCTTACAGGTGCAAAAAACAGATACCGGAGACTCTTTAGAGATTCCTTGCAAAGGTGTCTTCATAGCCATTGGACATATCCCTAATACAGATTTCGTTGAAGGCATGCTTGATAGAGATGACAACGGTTATATAGTCCCCGCCTCTGGAAGCCAGGTACGCACCTCCCTTCCTGGATTATTTGCTGCAGGTGATTGCGTTGATCACGTTTATCGCCAAGCGATTACCGCTGCAGGTATGGGTTGCCAATCAGCGATTGAAGTCGAACGCTGGTTAGCTGAACTGTAATATAAATTTATGGATTTATCTGATTTAAGAATACGCTATACTAAAGACAGTTTCGGTGAAACTGATCTCTTAGAAAGCCCATTTGACCAATTTGAAAAATGGTTTGCTGAAGCACTTAAGTCTAAACTAGATGAACCCAATGCGATGAGCCTGGCTACGATATCGCCCGATGGGAAGCCTCGTACCCGAATCGTATTAGTTAAAGATTTTTCAAAAGATGGTCTGATTTTTTATACCAACTATGAAAGTGCTAAAGCTAA
>ERZ1048068.1515-NODE-1515-length-17741-cov-5.642146_pt1 | contig 17741 bp, 13 predicted proteins | sample MGYA00383098_ERZ1048068 | MGnify/ENA primary metagenome ERZ1048068 (study PRJEB29581, sample SAMEA5548368) | metagenome | biome: marine; feature: coastal; material: water | depth 1 m | study: Short-term variability in the microbial, nano- and picoplankton... | reverse complement strand
GCCCCTCGCGACCTGACAATTGTTTCGCGTCAATCGTCACATTCTGATAATCGCCCAGAGAACAGCGTTTGATCATATCGTCGATCATACCGACCAGACCCAGATCCTGACCGTCGTAGGGAGAGTAAATTCGCTCGACGCCATAGGCTTCAAGCTGCTTAATTTCCGCCGGCACAATAACGCCACCACCACCGCCAAACAGCCGAATATGTTCGGCGCCAGCCTCTTTTAGCAGGTCCACGGCATACTTAAAATATTCAACATGACCACCCTGGTAAGAACTAATGGCGATGCCCTGGGCATCTTCCTGCAGTGCTGTCTCTACAACCTCGGCCACAGAGCGGTTGTGAGCCAGGTGAATGACCTCAACCCCAGCATTCTGGAGGATGCGGCGCATAATATTAATTGCCGCATCATGGCCATCAAAGAGGCTGGCAGCGGTGACAAATCGCAGTGGTATAGCGGCCTTTTGCCGATGAGTAACAGCGGCAGAATCGGCGGCACAGGTGCTGGCGGATTTAACGGCTTTGGGGGCTTTATTCTTGACTGGATTGGCTATTGATGCGCTCATATCGGCTCCATTGACTGCGCAATACTGTTTAGTACTCACTCAAAAAAGCTAATAGAGGTCGTACAGCTTAGTACCGGGCAAATTCCATTTCATTGGACCCAAGCTTAGACAACTTGCTTGTTCCTCGCAAGTATCTTTACATGAAGAAGCACAAAGACAATTGAGTAACTCGAGGCCTAATAATCTCTTCTACAGGGAGGGCTGATCACCATAACCATAGTAATCAGCAATCGCCAAACCGGCGGCGACACTGGTAAAGGGGTCGTGTTCAACGACTTTGCCGGCAAACTGGTTGTCGAGAATATCCTTGACTGCGGGGATTAATGACGAGCCGCCAGTGCGCAGCACCAAATCTATATCCGCCGCCTGAATATCGGCTTTATTGAGTATCAGGGTAATCGCCTGTTCAAGTTCGAAGAGCAGATCGGAAATCATCAACTCAAACTCCCAGCGCTCCAGGGTCACCTCGATATCAATTTCAGGGATATCCAGTACCGCAGAATCATGCACCGAAAGCTCAGCTTTAAAGACTTTGATCGCCTCAAAAACCTGGTAGCTGTAGTTCTGTTTAATCAGGTCGTAGAGTCGCTTAAATTTAATTGCTGCCTGATCATCTTCAACCATGCGCTGCATGACTGGGGCGGTGTATTTATTCTGGTTGAGCATATAGCTGACCGGCCAGTTAATCAGCAAGTCTTCAAAGTCACCAAAGGGAAATAACGTATCTACCTCAGAACCATCCAGTACCCGACGCCAGCGCTCGCCTTTGCCAAGCAGCGGGAAAATCAATTCACGAAAAATAGTCTGATCAATTCTGTCACCCCCCAGAGCAATACCGTGTGTGGCCTCCACTTTAAAAGAGGACCCCGCACGGCGCAGTATGCTGAAGTCCAGAGTACCTCCGCCAAAATCAACCGTCAGTACTAACTCATCGCAGTTGCCAGGATGATTGTGTAAATAGCTTATCGCCGCCGCAGTGGGCTCGGGACAGAAAGACTGTTCAGTGATTCCCGCGTGACCATAGGATTCACTGAGACGTTGCAAGGCTATAGTATTGCGGCCCTGCTCTAAGCCTTCAAAATTTACCGGATGACCAATGCAGGCGTGGGCGGTATTGTCCACATTGCGCTGCAGCGCTTTGCGAATACCCACCAGAATAGGCGTCACCAGCGCCACAAGCCGAAAGGGTCGATTGAAGATCAGCGTGCGCTCATCAGCAGCGTTACCCAACAACCGCTTGGTACCGCGAAACAGTCGCCCGGGTAAACTCGAATCATTAAATGCCTGGCCAAAGACTTTGCTGGTTTCCGACTCACTGGCCGGGCCAGTGGGCGTGCCGGTGCTGGTGCGTGCCTCACCTATTAGCTCGGCACTCAGCTCGACCTTGCGTCCCTGGTTGCCAGCAATGTAGTCATCAATTGCCTTTTGACCAATGGTAGTTTTAAAGTCCCTGTCGATATAGTTCGCCGAGGGCATAATCGGGTTCTGTTCAGATAGCTGAACCAGATAGACCTGCTGACCATCATAAACAGCCGCAGCGCTGTTACTGGTACCGAAGTCAATACCGATACCGAACGTTGTTTTATCAGAGGAACCTGACGGAGAAGATTTATCAGTTTGCATGAAATGCTGAGGATCGCTGGATAAGGTTAAATTATGCCGCTATTTTAGACTAATTTGGCCGACAATTATTAAAAGCTACTCAGAAAACAGTTCATTACCCCTGAAAATCTTGCACAGCTGTAGTACTGTTAATCGGGTTACCGGATAGCCTGACCCAAAAATAAGTATAAAAACAATAAAAATAATAATTACCAAGGTCTTAAATGCTTCGCCAACTACCACAGCGCTACTTGCTGGTCTGTCTGTCTATGCTGGCAGTGTTTATCTGCTACATCGACCGCGTCAATATGTCTGTAGCAATTATTCCTATGGCCGAAGAATTTGGCTGGGGTCCGGCAAAACAGGGCTCTGTGCTCTCGTCATTCTTTGTCGGCTACTTACTGCTGCAAATACTGGGTGGCTTTCTTGCCGATCGCTACGGCGGAAAAATCGTCCTCGGCCTAGGCGTTATACTCTGGTCGCTATTTACCCTGCTGACACCGCTGGCCGCCTCGCTGGGCCTGAGCATTCTGATTCTTAATCGGATCCTCATGGGTATGGGTGAAGCGGTAACCTTTCCTTCCGTTTACGCGTTGCTGGCACGCTGGGTACCGATCTCAGAACGCTCCCGAGCCATGGGCGTGATTAACAGCGGCATTCCTTTGGGAACGGTCTTTGCCCTTATTACCACGCCAATCATTGTCGCGGCCTATGGCTGGGAATGGGCATTTTACGCTTTCGCCATTATCGGTTTTATCTGGGCGGTTATCTGGTTCAGAGTCGCCGCATCGGAACCCGGCAAGCAACAGCGTATCACAGCTCAGGAGCTGGCGCATATCCAGTCCGATGGTGAGCCCAGTAAAACGCAAGCTGCACCGCAGGTTTTAACGCTGCTTAAATCCCCCGCCATCCTGGCAATTATGGTTGCCCACTTCTGCAATAATTGGTCGCTATTTCTGTTGCTGTCGTGGCTACCCACTTTTATTAATAAGGGCCTGGGTGTGGAATATGCGTCGATCGGCTATTTCACCATGGTGCCGTTTATTGTCTCTTTCCTGTTTTTTAATATTTTTGGAGGCATCGCCGACCGCATGATAAACAGTGGCATGGCGGTGATTAGAGTGCGCAAGATTATGCAGTGCATCAGCCTTGGAGGTATGGCTGCAGGGATGATGGTAGTCGGCTATGCCGAATCTATATGGGTAGCGATCGCAATTATGACTGTCAGCAATGCACTGGGCTCAGCAGCCGTTGGCGGCTTTGTCGTCAACCATATGGATATAGCGCCAAAATATGCCGGCACCCTGATGGGTATCACCAACACCATCGCTACCGTGCCGGGAATTATTGGGGTGTACACCGCTGGACTCATTTTAGAGCTGACCGGCTCCTGGGCGCTGATCTTTCAATTGGCTGGCGCAATCTGCCTGTTTGGCATGCTATTTTATTTGCGCTTTGCCAGTGCCGACAAACAGTTTGATTAATCCCTGAGGCTATTGCCCAGGGTTTTAATCCATTGCCGCAAAGGCATCGCGGGTCAGGTTCTCGAGACGACCATCGCCATGCACAACAATATTGTCTTCAATACGAATCCCGCCGAAGGGAATAAACTCATCCACCCGCGACCAGTTGAGCTTGGCACGATGCTCGCCAGCGCGCAGTTTATTCAGCAGTGAAGGAATAAAATAAAGACCCGGCTCTACGGTGTGAATCTGGTTGGCGACCATCGGCGCAGAACTGCGCAATTTTGGGTATTTCTCCGGGGCCGGCAATTTTTCACCCTGGGCATTGGCGAGGTTGCTTCCCCGGTCATGAACATTGCAGCCCAGATGATGGCCCAGACCATGGGGATAGAAAGCCGCTATAATTTCCGCGTCAAAGGCTTCCTCCGCCGACACCTTTAAAATATCGAACCGACGCAGCACCTCCGCCACTTTCAGGTTGGAGAGCACATGCAGATCGACCGGGCTTTTACCAATACCGCCAGCGGCAACCAGCTCCAGCTGCATGTCATCCATTAGCGCAAGCATCTCGGCAAACTCACTGTCCTGATCATAGGCATAGGTGCGGGTAATATCCGACGCGTAGCCGTTGACTGCTACACCGGCATCGATCAAAAAACTGCGTGGTGTTTGAGGCTGTTTGAACAGATTGTGGTGGTGCAGCACGGCCGCGTGTTCGTTGACGCCGGCGATAATGCCATAGGGCATTTCATTCTCACTCTGCCCGCAGGCGGCAAGGTAAGCTGCAGCGATTTCCAGCTCCGAGGCGCCGGCCATAAACGCCTGATGGGCAGCACGGTGTGCCGGCACCGCCTGTCGGTTGGCCTCGCGCACACAGGCCTGCTCGTAGGGGGTTTTGACGCGGCGCTGAAAATCAATCTGGTCGGTAACCTTTTTTGGATTGCAGCACTCTGCTGACAGCTCTAGCTCATTGGTTTCATTGATAAGAACAGTGCCACCCTGACGTTTGCCAAGCTGACTTTTTAATTCTTCCATAGAAGCGTATTCAACAACCTCGAGGCCCTCTTCAAACCCGGCAGGCAGGGCCTCAGGAGCGGTATGCCAGATATCTTCAACCGCGAATAAAAATAGCCTCGGCCTGTTTGCTCCGGCAATAATTTGCAGATAGCAGCCAGCGCGCTTTCCGAGGGGCACCCACTCCCTAAAGTAAGGGTTGGCGACAAAGGGGTAGGCCATATCATCGGCAAACTGCATTTTGCTCTCACCAGAGCCGATAATAATTTCATCAAACCCGGTCTCGCTGAGAATATTCTGGAACCGCGATAACTTTTCTTTGAGGTGTTCACCGTAGAGTTTCGCGATGCTCAATGTTGCATCCTCAATGATTTCGAATTGATTCATAACTGGAATATCCTTATCTGGGTTGCGCACTTAGTAATCAGGGGTGACTGGCAATGAAAAACCTACTTCCCTTGCTGATGCCAGTCACTATAGACTCAATCAGAGCAGAAATCCCCACCTCTCAAGGCGAAAAATCGTCCATTCAAAAGCCTTAACTTTCGGCGACAGGTAACCTCACGGATTGCTTTGCTGTGTGTTTAACACTCTTCAAATCGTGCACAACAAGGTAAAGGCAGGGAACCAAAATAAGGGTAATTGCGGTAGCGGAGACGATACCAAAGCTCAGTGACAGCGCCATGGGAATTACAAACTGTGCCTGCATACTGGTCTCAAACAGCATCGGCAGCAGTCCGACAAAAGTGGTCGTGGTAGTTAGAAAGATTGCTCTGAAGCGCCGCGCACCTGCCACCATTAGCGCATCCTCATCGGACTTTTCATCGGCCCGCGCACGGTTGGCAAATTCCACCAGAATCAAGCTGTCGTTGACCACTACTCCGGCCAGTGCGATCAGGCCAAATACCGACAACATACTCATGGTCATATCAAAGACTATATGTCCCACGACGGCGCCAATAAAACCGAAGGGGATAACCGACATAATTACCAGCGGCTGGATATAGGAACGCAACGGCACTGCCAGCAGACCGTAGATCAGGAATAGTGCAGCAATCAACCCCACAAACATACGGCTTATCAGTTCCGACTGCTCTTCGCTGGCCCCACCCAGACCAAAGCCTACACCGGGGTAACGCTCGAGCAGCTGAGGAATAAAATTATTTGTAATATCGGCTATCACCGTGCCGCTCTGAGTCTTCGATGCATCCACATCTGCGGTAATGGTGATAGTGCGTTTGCGGTCAGTGCGCTTGATACTGGTCAGGCCCAGGCCGAGGCGAATATCTGCAACTTCACCTATGGCTATAGCCTGGCCATTGGCGGTGCGGATATACATCTCCTCCAGGGTGGCAATTGAGCGCCGCTCCTCAAGGGGATAGCGCACCATAACCTTGAGAGTATCAGCTCCCCGCTGCAGCCTCTGCACCTCTTCGCCATAGAATGCCTGGCGCACCTGGCGCGCCACATCACCGAGCTTGATACCCAGCTGACTGGCATAGGGCTTAAGGCTAATAAGTATCTCCTGGGCACCAACACCCTGGGAGTTATAGATATCAAAAACACCATTGTACTCGCCGAGCTTTTCCTGCAGCTCTGCACTAGCCAGGCTAAGTTGATTGGGGTCTTCGCCGTAGAGGGATAGATTGATCTTGGCCCCACCGCCGGCATTGGTGCTGGCAAAGTAATTTTGCTTGCGCACATTGGGCAGATTGCCAACCTCTTTACGCCACATTTTCTCAAACTCCAGAGAACTTAACTCTCTCTCCTGGGCGGGGAACAGCGACACAATAAAGACACCCTTCACATCGGACTCAGTGTAAAACAGAACATGTTCTACCAGCCCTTTTGTCTCGGGATTGGCCAGGCGATAATCAGCATCAACTGTGAAGGCGGCGGCCTCGACCGTTTCCAGCGCCTCCACTAGGCTTTCGCTGGAGACACCATCCTGCATGATAATAGAGGCTTGAATAGTATCTCCGGGAACATCGGGGAAAAATTCAAAGCGGGCAATACCACTGCCCAGCGCGGCACAGGCAACTATAAGGATTGCGATAAATGATGACAGGGTGACATAGCGATGGCGCATACACCTGGCCAAAAAAGGCTGGTACTTCTGCTCGATAAACTGCGACATATAATGATCGATAGCTTTTTGCCAGCGCTTGATAAAATCCCATCTTGACGGCTTGGGTTTGGTAAAGCGCAGGCCCACCAGGTGCGCCGGCAAAATTAATTTCGACTCAATTAGCGAGAATATCAGACAGAGAATAACCACCACCGCAATGGCTTCGAGGAATCCTGCAACATTGCCGCCGATAAACAGTATGGGCAAAAAGGCGGCCATGGTTGTCAGCACGCCAATGGTTGACGGGGTGGCCACGCGCTTGGCACCGGCAACCACTGTGTCGACCGGCGCCACATAGGAGAAGTCCTCCGGAGTTTCACCATTGTTGAGGAGCCTAGCTTTCTCCTCGGCTTTTTTAGCCTCACCTTTGGCCTCGCTAAAAATACTTTCGCCAATCACAATCGCGTCATCGACAACAATACCCAGCACCATAATGAAAGCGAACAGGCTCAGGACGTTGACCGTGACCGGGTAGGGATTCACCGGCATCAGCCAGATGGCACCCAGAAAGCTGACTGGAATCCCCACCATCACCCAGCGGGCAACCTGCAGATTGAGAAACAGGCCGAGGACAATGGCTACCAGCACTGAGCCCATAGCCAGGTTGGAAAGCATCATATCGAGTCTGCCGCGCAGGTTATAGGAACCATCAAAAACGTAATTAATGTTCAGTCCATCGGGCAATTCGCTGCGCTTTTCCTCAACATACTGTTTCACTGAATCACTGAGGCTAATCAAGTCTTGATCCTTGAGGGAAAATATCCCCACAGAGATGGACTTGGCCCCATCGAAACGCACCGTGGCATTGGTCTCGGCAAAGCCATCTTTAACGTCGGCAATATCCGAGACCATTAACTGGGTTCCGTCGGGATGGCTGCGCAGTACCAGGTTGGCAAAATCCTCACCGCGGTAGGCCTTGCCCTGGGTTCGCACCAGCACATTGCCATTCTCGGCTCTGATCATTCCCGCCGGCAGATCGATAGAGGACTCTCTCAGCACCTGCGCAACCTCTGCCAGAGTCAGGTCCAGCTCTCTTAACCGGTCCTCCTTTACCTCAATAGAGATTTCATAGTCATCCGTTCCCCAGAGGATTGCTCTTTTTATATCGGGCAGATCCAGCAGCTCATCGCGAATCTCTTGGCCAAGCTCCTTTCTAATGCGCTTGTTCATGGCACCGGAGACATTGACATTAATTACCCAGCCAAAATTTTCAGCTCTGCTGACATTGGGTTTTTCCAGATCCTGGGGGAAGTTAACAATACTGTCGATGCGATTTTCAACCTGGGCCATGACTTCGTTGATATCGTCATTGGCCTCGATTTCCAGAGTGAGGTTGGCAGAATCGCGACTGGCGGTGGCATTGATTTTCTTGATCCCCTTGAGCCCTTTCAGCGCGGCTTCAATGGGTAAAATAACTCCTTTTTCGACCTCCACTGGCGCCGCCCCCGGGTAGGGAACAGTGACGATGATTTGATCAGTGTCCGAGCGCGGAAACATTTCCTTGCTGATACCCATTGCCGTGATCAGGCCGGCAGCAATAATCAGCAGCATCACCAGATTGGCCGCTACTGGGTTCTTGGTAAACCAGCTGATAAGCCCTCTAGTCTGCATTATGGCTTACCTACTGGCTTGACTCGCATGCCATCAATAGCGATTCCCACGGCACTGACAATCACTTCAACGCCCTCTTCCAAGCCGTTGTTAATGTAGTAAAACTGGTCATCGCCAAAGGTCTTTTCGACCTTTTTCAGTCGCAACCTGTTGTCGGCATCCACTGCCGCCACATTGTCTCCCTCGAGAAGCGCATGGCGCGGGACAACAAAAATGTCATCGAGCTTTTTACCGGGAATTGAAGCGCGGACAAAAGAACCCATCAGCAGTGCAGGCTTCTGGTGGCGCTGCTGAATATTATAGGGATCATCGACTTGGGCTATAAGATACTGAGCGCGATTGCGTTGATCGACAACACCTTCGGAACGCACCAGGAGCGCCTTCCACTCTACATCAGCTCCACCTACTGAGGCCTTGAGGGTTACCGCAGGACTGGATTGGCCATCGGTTATTACCGCAGCGTCCAGTTTTGCGAGATCTCTTTTGGTCATTGGCAGACGTACTTCCGCGTAGTCGATAGCAAAAATCTCACCCAACCTCGACCCTGTGGCAACAAATTGGCCTATATCTGCCATCTTTTCAGATACCATGCCGGCGTAGGGAGCACGAATGGTGGTCTTGTCGAGCTTTTGTTGTGCCTGCTTTACCTCAGCTTGCGCTTGCAAGACATTGGCCTGCGCTTCGGCGAGATAGGGCTTGCGCAGCGCCAACAGCGGTGCCTCTGTGGACGGGCGACCGGTCATTGCCCACTCCTTTTTCGCCTGAGCGGAACGCGCCTGCTCAAAACTCAGCTGAGCATTCATGCTGATAAGCCTGGCCTCGGCGCGCTGCAATGCCACTTGATAGTCCGTGGGGTCGAGCTGCATCAATACATCACCTGCCTGAAAAACTCCGCCAACAACAAACTGTGGAGAGACCTCTAGTACTGCACCAGAGACTTCAGAAATAAGCACCGTACGGGTTCGTGGCAAAACCGTCCCTTGTGAGTGGATATACAACTGCGCCGCGGTTTTTTCCAGCACCAGAGTTTCCACAGCAACCGCTGTCTCTGGCGATAAGAGCTTCTCCGGCGTAGGCTTGAGCAAGAACATTACCAAAGAGAGCACAACTGCACCGGCAATGATGGCAAAAGGCAGGACAATTTTTTTCAAGGTGTTCACCACTATTATTCAGTCGGTTATGACGATATTGAATTGGTTACAGGCAATTAAAACTTATTGGCCAGTGTATACATTTTATGATCCAGAAATAACCTGCTAGCGTAAAAATCACTATTAAGAGCCGGCGCCCTAGATTATGATTAGTTCAAAAGTACGCAATTCAAGTCAAAAACGACCAATGGAAGATCGCGTGACAGCTTTGAACAATTCAGAGAAACGTTCTGATCAGTGGAGTCAACTATTGATCTCTGTGGGCGAAAATCGTGATCGCAGAGCATTTGCACAGCTCTTTGAACATTTTGGACCTCTTCTAAAGGGCTTTGCCTATGCCAGCCGCAACGAAGGTTGGTTTCCCGGCCTAGGGGATGACTTGGTACAAGAAGTCATGATCAAGGTGTGGAATAAAGCGGGTGGCTATAACGCCGAGAAGGCTTCGGCAACGACCTGGATTTACACTGTAGCCCGTAACTGCAGAATTGATATGCTGCGCCGCAAAAGCAATACCCAGCACCTGCCCCTCGAAAACGAAGATTTCTGGCATGAGCCCGATGAAGAAACTCCTGTATCGCTGCTACAGCAAAAACGTAGTGAAGAACGGGTTCAGGATTCACTGGCACAGCTACCCAAAGAGCAAGACCAAATATTACGCAAGGTGTACCTGGAAGGTAAATCCCATGCTGAGGCATCCGCTGAACTCGGCCTGCCTCTGGGAACCGTTAAATCACGTGTGCGCCTGGCACTTCAAAAAATGCAACTTATTGTCTCCAAAGAGGCGCAAGAATGACCAATACAACAAATCACCACCCCGATGAAAATATGCTGATTGAGTTTTCAGCGGGTACTCTGGATACCGCAGCCTCAATCTGCGTATCAGCTCATCTGCACTTCTGTTCCAGCTGCAAGGCCAAACTCTTACAGCTTGACCAAGTCGGCTCGCATATTATGAGTCAGGCTGAACCCGTCGACGTTGCCGAAGACGTCTTTGATCAAGTGATGGAAAAAATCGACAGCGGCATCGACAATGCATCTGCGGATCAGGCCACTAATGACGACATGCCCTTTAGTGTCAATAAATTAATCGGCACATCCCTGATGAATAAAAACTGGAAGAGACTCTCCTCCTCAGTGGATATCGCACGCTTTAAGACCGGGCAAAACCAGTTCGAAGTGGCACTTCACAAGATCTGTGCCGGTGGCAAAACCCCCAAGCACGATCATGACGGTCTCGAGTACACTGTCGTACTTAAGGGCAGTTTTTCCGATGAGAATGCAGTCTATCGCGAGGGCGACTTTTTATTGCGCCAGCCGGGCGATGTCCACCAGCCAATGGGTGCCCAGAATGGCGAGTGCATCTGCCTGTCAGCTCTCTCCGCGCCAATTGTGCCAACCAGTCCGCTCGGGTTCTTGATGAAGCCCTGGCTGCGAATCAATCCCATGTGATCCCCTCCGGCCACCCAAAGTGGCCGGTAGCTTTTTTATTGTGCATTTTTCATTTAAGACAATTCCAGAACTGTCTGGTTAGCTAATTACTTACGGGAATTCTCTAATCCGCGGGATTCCGTTACACTGCGCAGCTCTACTCACTGCAAACAGTCGACATCTCCAACCATGGCACAATACGTTTACACAATGAATCGGGTGGGAAAAATTGTTCCCCCAAAACGTGAAATTCTTAAAGATATTTCCCTGTCTTTTTTCCCCGGCGCAAAAATCGGCGTTCTCGGCCTCAACGGCTCGGGCAAGTCGACACTGCTAAAAATTATGGCCGGACTGGATACCGAGATTCAGGGTGAGGCGCGTCCCATGCCAGATCTCAATGTTGGCTATCTGCCCCAGGAGCCGCAACTGGATCCCGATAAAGATGTGCGCGGCAATGTCGAGGACGGCGTTCGCGAAGCCGTTGACGCACTTAAAGGGCTCGAGCAGGTCTATCTCGATTACGCGGAGCCAGATGCCGACTTCGATGCGCTGGCCAAACGCCAGGGTGATCTGGAAGCGATTATTGAAGCCTGGGATGCCCACAACCTCGATCATGCTCTGGACGTTGCTGCGGATGCCTTGCGCCTGCCGCCCTGGGATGCCGATGTTACATCACTCTCTGGCGGTGAGCGCCGCCGCGTGGCACTCTGTCGACTACTATTGTCGCGTCCGGATATGTTGCTGCTCGACGAGCCGACCAACCACCTGGATGCCGAATCAGTTTTTTGGCTGGAAAAATTCCTCGAGGAATTCTCCGGCACTGTGGTTGCTGTAACCCACGACCGTTACTTTCTCGACAATGTTGCTGGCTGGATTCTCGAACTCGACAGAGGCCATGGCATTCCCTATGAGGGCAACTACTCCACATGGCTCGAGGCAAAGGAGCGCCGCTTGCGAACCGAAGAGAAACAGGAGGCCTCGCGGCAGCGCGCACTCAAGCAGGAACTTGAATGGGTTCGCCAAAACACCAAGGGACGACAGGCAAAGAGCAAGGCTCGACTGGCACGCTTTGATGAATTGAATTCCCAGGATTTCCAGACTCGCAATGAAACCAATGAGATCTATATTGCACCCGGTGAGCGGCTCGGAGACAAAGTGATTGTCCTCGACAATGTCACCAAGGGCTTTGGCGATACGCTGCTTATCGATAACCTCTCACTATCGATTCCCAAAGGCGCTGTGGTGGGTATTATCGGTGGTAACGGTGCCGGTAAATCAACCCTGTTCCGCATGATTGCCGGAACCGAGCAACCGGATAGTGGCACTGTAACGCTTGGAGAAACTGTTAAAGTCGCCTATGTAGAGCAGAGCCGTGATTCTCTCAACGACAACCACAATGTCTGGGAAGCGATATCCGGCGGTCACGACATTCTCAAAATCGGTAACTATGAAGTTTCCTCGCGGGCCTATGCCGGACGCTTTAACTTTAAGGGTTCAGACCAGCAGAAGCGTGTCAGTGAACTATCTGGTGGTGAGCGCGGACGCCTGCATCTGGCCAACACGCTGAAGCAAGGCGCCAATGTGCTGCTTCTCGATGAGCCCTCAAATGACCTGGATATTGAAACCCTGCGCGCCCTCGAAGAGGCGGTACTTTCCTTTCCCGGCTGTGTCATGGTGATCTCTCACGATCGCTGGTTCCTGGACAGAATTGCTACACATATTCTTGCCTACGAAGGCGAAAGCGAAATTCAATTCTTTGAAGGCGGTTACAGCGAATATCACGAAGACTTTATTCGACGCAAAGGTAGCGAATCACAACCCACTCGCGTTAAGTACAAGCGTCTAAAGGCTTAATATGACCAACATCTGGCATCATCAACCGAATATCGACCTGATCAACAACAGCATTAACCAGGGCACCATTTGCGAACAGCTGGGGATTGTGGTCACGGAGGTTGGCGATGATTATATCGTAGGCACCATGCCCGCAGATGCGCGAACCTTTCAGCCCTTTGGCGTCGTTCACGGCGGCGCCAATGTTGTATTGGCCGAAAGTCTTGGCAGTATTGGCGGGTCGCATGTTGCCGATATAAGTCAGGTTAAATGTCTGGGTCAGGAGGTCAGCGCCACCCATCTTCGCCCGGTATCATCCGGTCTGGTAACTGGAACTGCGAGGCCCATCCATCTGGGGCGGCGCTCTCAGGTATGGGAAATTCGCCTGGAGGATGATCGCGGAAAACTGACCTGCATCTCCAAGCTGACACTGGCGATTATCCCCCATTAACTATCTGCAAAGGTTAAATACCCATTCGGGAGAGGATGTCTAACACCTGCCGCATAGCAAAAGCTAGCTTGGGATACTTCACCTCATAGGCCGAGCTCTTCTCTTCAAGAATTTCGCGCAAATGGTGTTCCGCTGGCGCTTTTTCTGCGTCGAGGCGCAAAACACCTACCACTAAATTGCTTAACACCTCGCGCTCACTGGCGGTTATTTCTGAGGCGCTCTGAAGATCCGCATGAAGGCCTTCAAGCCTTGTTCTTAACTCCTCACGATCCTTTGCATCTTTGCTATCCATATTTTTCTCCAAGGCTTTACACAAAAGGGGTTCCGCTTTTTCCAAATCAGCATGTTATCAGTATAGACCCCGTGGCACGCCCCACCCTGCATCACTTTAGTGCGTAAAATATCTTTTATGGCATAATTTTTGCTTTATTTGGGCATATTCTGGATTTTTACCCCAGATTGACTGATTTAGGCACATTGATAGTGCATTTACAGAAAAAAACTAACACTTAAAGCACCTTTTTGGTGCCTTATCAGGGGAAATTTATGTTGTCTCGCTTCAAAACTCTCACCGTTAAGTCTCTTGCGCTTCTTTTTGCCGCCATTCCGGCGACGGCATTTGCCGATGATCTCAATGGTGCCAACACGGCCTGGATACTCACCTCAACCGCACTGGTGCTGTTTATGACCATTCCCGGGTTGTCGCTTTTCTATGCTGGCCTGGTTCGCTCTAAGAATGTGCTCTCGGTGTTGATGCAATGTTTTTCAATTACCTGTCTTGCCTCAATTATCTGGTTTGCAGTGGGCTACAGCATGGCCTTTGGCGATGGCGGCGCGGCAAACTGGTTTGTCGGCGGGCTGGACAATGTATTTCTCGCCAATGTTCTTGAAGGCTCCATGGCTGGCGATATCCCCGAATCTGTTTTTGCCATGTTTCAGATGACTTTCGCGATTATTACGCCAGCCCTGATTGTCGGCGCTTTTGCCGAGCGCATGCGCTTTAGCGCTATGTTGCTGTTCAGCGCACTTTGGCTTGTGGCTATCTACGCACCAATTACCCACTGGGTATGGGGCGGTGGCTGGCTTGCTGAGATGGGTCTGCTCGATTTCGCCGGCGGTACTGTCGTGCATATCACCGCTGGTGTTGCTGCACTGGTTGCCGCACTGGTACTGGGCAATCGCAAGGGCTTTCCACAGCAGGCAATGCCTCCCCACAACCTGACCATGACCGTCACTGGTGCCGGTATGCTGTGGGTCGGCTGGTTTGGCTTTAACGCCGGTTCCGCACTGGCGGCCAACGGCGATGCCGGTATGGCCATGCTGGTTACTCATATCTCTGCCGCAGCCGGTTCACTGGCATGGATGACGATGGAATGGGTTAAGCACGGCAAGCCCTCTGTTCTTGGTATTGTGACCGGTATGGTTGCCGGCCTTGGCACCATCACTCCAGCTTCCGGCTTTGTCGGCCCCGGCGGCGCACTGATTATCGGCCTCAGCGCCGGTGTTATCTGTTACTACGCTACCCAGGCGATCAAGCAGCGCTGGCATATTGATGATTCCCTGGATGTATTCCCGGTTCACGGTGTCGGCGGTATTCTGGGGACATTCTTTGCCGGTATTTTTGCCTCGGACGCTCTCGGCGTATTTAGCGGCCAGGGTTACAATGAAGGCATGACGATGGCCAGCCAGTTGCAAGTTCAAATTGTGGGTATTGTCTCCACGTTCGTCTATACAGCAATAGTGACATTTATTTTGCTTAAATTGGTTGATAGCATGTTAGGATTACGCATCAACGAAGAAGACGAAACAAAAGGTCTTGATCTCGCAGAACACGATGAGAGGGGGTATGACCTATAATAATAAAAAAATTTAGGGGACAAACCAAAATAGCCCGAACACCACCGCCGAATTTATTATTGATTTAAACGCGTAATAAATATTGGCGGGGTGAACCAGAGGGGCATTAAGCCGCTGATGAATATCAGCGGCTTTTTTATTGGCGTATGTTTTTAGCCGCCGACGCTGCTACTGGAGAAGAGCTTGGCTCTGGCTCTATCGAGATAACTGCACATCATTTCAGCCCCATCGAGAATACGCACAGAGTGACGCTGCATTAAATCTGCTGGTATCAGGTAGATCTGGCTATGGATTACCGCGGAGATACCAGACCATTTCTGCCAACCCTTAAACCAGCGCGGCTGTTCATCCTGGCTACCGCCGGCAATAATCACCTGGGGATCTGCGGCGACAATAGACTCAATATTCACATAGGGCACCAGGGGCGCCGCACCGGCAAAGATATTCACTCCGCCGCAGAGCTCGATAACACTGCTGACCATATGCTTGCCATTAAGGGTTATCAGTGGTTCATCCCAGATCTGGTAGAAAGTCCTGACCGGCGGTTTTCCCAGGTTGCCCACGCGCAGCTTTTTAAGTCGCTCGGTAAACGCCAGCGCCCTGCTCTCAGCCGTGTCTGTATGCCCGGTGAGTTTACCGAAACGCCGAAACAGGTTGGGCACCTGCTCGATCTCCCGGGTCTCTATCACAAACACCGGAATGCCCAGCTTGCGTAGTGGATTGATAATTTTATCGCCATTGCCAGACTGCCAGGCAATAACCAGGTCCGGCTTGAGAGACAGAATCAACTCATAGTTAGCGGCGGCATAATTACTGACTCGCAGGATATCTTTAGCTTGCGCCGGGTAGTTACTGTATTCATCAGCACCGACTATCTGCTGTCCAGCACCTATATGAAAAAGCACCTCGGTAATATTGGGGGCCAGGCTGATAATTCGCTGAGCAGGTTTGGTCAGACGCAGCTCTCTGCCATTGTCATCAACGACCTGTATCTCAGATGCAGTTGAAACTGCGGATAGAGCGCATAGCAGGACCACTGTTAGCGCAGGTGTGATTTTCATCAGGTAATCACCAATGGTTTTTTGCTCACCGGGTGGCTGGCAATAATGGATTCAACCTCGAATACCTTATCAATTAGCTGCTCAGTTAGAACCGCTTCCGGGGAGCCCATGGCTTCGATAATTCCACCATTAAATACCACCAGGTTGTCGGCACAGCGGGAAGCCAGATTTAGATCATGAATTACCATCACTACTCCGACGCCGCGGTCGGCGAGGCTGCGAACAATATCCAGAGTAAGTTTTTGGTGGGACAGGTCAAAGGCCGATGTTGGCTCATCCAGCAGCAAAAATTGCTCGCCCAGCTCACAGAGCTGCCAGATCTGCGCCAGCACTCGGGCCAGCTGTACCCGCTGTTTTTCACCGCCGGACATCTGGGTGTAAAACCGCTTTTGCAGGTAGCTTGCATCGACTAGCTCGAGAGCCTCAGCAACAATCTGGGCATCTTTTATGCTGCCGGTTTGATGGGGAATTCGTCCGAGGCCGACAACCTCATTGGCGGTGAACGGAAAGTTGAGTATGGAGTGCTGGGGCAGCACAGCGAGCATTTGTGCCTTCTGTTCCGGGCGCCATTTATTTAAGGGTTGCTGGTTGAGCGAGACCGTTCCCTTTGTCGGCTCAATCTCTCCAGTAATAACTTTGAGCAAACTGGATTTTCCCGCGCCGTTGGGTCCGACAATCGCCGTCACCTTACCCGCCTCAACTTCGATGCTGACATTGCGCAGCAAGTCAAAGCCTGACAGGTGGAGGGAGATATTATCCGCCAGTATTGTCATCAGCTTACACCTGCTTACGCTGCTGCAAGAGCAGAGCGACAAAGAAGGGCGCGCCGAGTAATGCAGTCAGTATGCCGGTGGGCAGCTCGGCGGGAACCACAACAATTCGCGCCAGACTGTCAGCAATGACTAGCAATGTTGCACCGGCCAGTGCCGAGGCGGGTATCAGCCAGCGATGGTCCGGGCCAATAGCGAGCCGCACTATATGGGGAATAATCAGGCCCACAAAACCGACCAGGCCGGCAAGGGCGACGCAGACCCCTACGCCCAGCGCTGTCAAAAGAATTAGTCGACGCTTGACTGCCTGCACATCGACGCCGAGGTGTCGCGCCTCCGACTCGCCCAACAGCAGGGCATTGAGCCCATGACTATCCCTGGGAAACAGGGATAACAGCAACAGCGCCACTGCCGCCATAATTGCCACCTTTGTCCAACTGGCACCGCTGAGATTACCCATCTGCCAGAGGCTGATTTGGCGCAGCATGTCGTTATCGGAGAAATAGGTGAGCAGGCTGTTTAGCGCGCCGGCAATAGCGGCGATGGCAATACCAGCCAACAGCATGGTGGTAACCGAAGTACCAATATCAGAGGTGGCTAACCGGTAGACCAGGAGCGTGGCAACAAAACCACCAATAAAGGCTCCCACTGCGACCAGGGAGAGGCCGAGCAGCGCCCCCGTTTTTATCAGCCCGCCAGCCGCCACTATCATCAGACTGGCGCCAACAGAGGCGCCGCTGGAGACGCCAATCAAGGAGGGATCGGCCAGGGAATTGCGAAACAGGCCCTGCAGGACGGCGC
>ERZ1048068.1503-NODE-1503-length-17825-cov-5.102420_pt1 | contig 17825 bp, 10 predicted proteins | sample MGYA00383098_ERZ1048068 | MGnify/ENA primary metagenome ERZ1048068 (study PRJEB29581, sample SAMEA5548368) | metagenome | biome: marine; feature: coastal; material: water | depth 1 m | study: Short-term variability in the microbial, nano- and picoplankton... | reverse complement strand
CGAACCCTCATGATCAGCTTGGAAGGCTGGAGCTTTACCATTAAGCTATACCCGCATTATCCGGCGGCGGTGGGATAGGCCGATGCGGGGATGCCCGCAAGACTTTTAAAAAGGAAACGGGAATTATTTTCTCTCTTGTGGCGCCGGATTGAGAAGCCACTTGGTGGCTTGCTTGAGAAGAAGTCCGAAATGAGGAGACTGAAAATCCTTCACGTGGCCAAGCGAGGTATAAAAAGAAAGCCCGCCGTTCTTACGTCTGAAATTCCAGGCAACAGGTTGATCTTCTTTACTGCCTTCGGCATTGCCGGACAGGAGAACAGTCGTGGCCTTGGCGAGAGGTTTGACAGTGTATAGGGAACCGCCGGTCGAAAAAGCCTTCTTGGGCAGGCCCTTGGTAATGACGTGTTCGGAAAAAACCATCGCAGTGGTGGCTTGCTCACGTTTGAGGTGACCGGAGTAGCTACCGCCGAAAATATCGGCATCCCAAGTCTGCCAGTTGGTGTGACCCGCGGGGACCTTTTGTTTCTTATTCGTGGCGAAGGCGTGGCTGCTGGTGCGAATGCCGAGGACGGGCTTACGGGACTCGATGTATTTTCTGAGCGCTGCCATCTGCGAAACGGTGGGCGTACGACGCCGCACGCTGACGAAGAGAAGGTCAGTATCCTCAAGATGTTTTTTGAGACCCGCGAAGTCGTGCTCATCGTCTTCGAGTTGGATAATGACGACCTCGTAGTCCTCCTTAAAATGCTTTGCAAAGAAGACCGGAAGAGTGTCCCGGGTTTCGTATTCCCGCTCGGCGATGAGCGCGAGGATCTTGGGTTTGGCGGAAACAGGAAGGACTAATAGTGTGAGGAGAAGGAAGCCGAAGAGATTTTTCATGGAGAAGCATACGGGGCTCCAGCGCAAAACCTTCGCAATGACCTGGCTTAAAATGCCCAGGGAGTGAAAGAACCGTCCCCCAAGGACCGAACCTACCAGTCCTACCATGAAGCACCTTCGCGTTCTAGCGCCTCTCATTTTTACCCTGGCCCTGCCCGCCTTCTTTTTGAAAGCGGAACAAAAAGCCACCGAAGACGGTCCCCGCCCACTCAAAGCCCTCCTCATCGCCGGTGGCTGTTGCCACGACTACGTCAAGCAACACGAGATCCTCTACAAGGGGATTCAGGAGCGTGCCAATGTGCGGGTCGATGTTGTCTGGACCCGGGATCGCTCGACCAATCCTCCGCTGCCGATTTACAAGAACCCCGATTGGGCCAAGGGATACGACATTATTATCCACGACGAATGTGCCGCTTCGAATAAGGACCCGGAAGTCTTGAAGAATATTCTCGAGGCTCACAAAACGATTCCGGCGGTGCATCTGCATTGCGCGATGCATTCCTTCCGCCAGGGAAATGATCTTTGGTTCAAGCACCTCGGTTTGCAGTCCAGCGGACACGGCCCGCAGGAGCCGGTTTCGATCCAATTCACCGACCCGAAACACCCGATCACGAAAGGCCTCGAAGATTGGGTCACCAAGAAGGAGGAACTCTACAATAACGTCAACGTCTTCGACGCCCACCCGCTGGCACTCGGCCATCAAAAATACAAACGCGGAGACAAGGACGTTTCCAGCTCGGCCATCGTGGCCTGGACCAATGAGAAACAAGGTGCGCCTTCTTTCTCAACCACCATCGGACACAACAACTACACCGTCGAGGATCCCCGCTATCTCGACCTCGTCACCCGCGGACTCCTCTGGTCGGCCGGCAAGCTTAACAAAGAATATCTCACCCCTTACACCGGCTCCAATGTCGTGACTGAACTGGGCAAAAGCGAAAAAGCGGTGGAGTCCATCTTCGCCAACCCGCCGAAGGACGCCGTGATGGTCAAGCTCACTGCCTCATCCACCCAGACCAGCGACAGCCATTTCCCTTGGCAAGCTGTCGACGGAAACGAAAAAACCCGCTGGACTGCCAACGGTTCAAAATACCCCGCGTGGCTTCAGCTCGAATTTCAAAAGCCCCAAACCGTCACTGAAGCCACCATCCTCTGGGAAATCCGAAACCAATGGTATCATTATAAAATCGAATCATCCAAAGACGGAAAGAACTGGCAGATCGCCTACGACGGATCCTCCAACCAACGCAAATCAGATACCACCGACAAACTCGCTGCCAAGGATATCAGGTTTCTTCGCGTCACCCTTCTGAAACAAGAATCAGGAAAGTGGCCAGCGCTCTGGGAACTCAAACTCAAGGGACCAAAAGGACCGCTCAAGCTATTTCCGATTCTCAATAAGGCGGAACAAAAACAAACGAACTCCGTGAACGGAAAAGGCTTCGAAAAATCGGGCAACATCAAGCCCCGGATCGTGAAGCTCACTCCGGCCGAGGAAAACGAAATTCTCAAGGACACTACCGTTCCCGACGGCTTCGAGAAGACTCTCTTCGCGCCTTGGCAGACTGCCAATTATCCCGTCTATGTCGCCGCCTCACCCGAGGGTGATCTGTATGTCTCGTCTGATGGCAACGGCTCTCTCGGTCGTCAGCCCGGACGCGGTCGCGTGCTCCGCTTACGCGATAAGGACAAGGACGGACGCGCTGATGAGGTCACCGAGTTCGTGCGCGATATCGATTCGCCCCGCGGTTTGATCTGGGATCACGATCGCCTCTACCTTCTTCACCCTCCGCACATCTCGGTATTCTTTGATCGAGATGGAGATGGCGTCGCCGAAAAATCAAAACGGCTCATCTCCGATATCGCCTTCGGATTCAAAGACCGTCCTGCCGACCACACCACCAATGACATCACGATGGGCATCGACGGTTGGATCTACATCGCAGGCGGCGATTTCGGATTCATGAAAGCGACCGGCACCGACGGGCGCACTCTGCAGCATCGTGGTGGTGGGGTGATTCGTTTTCGTCCCGACGGCTCAGGCCTGGAACTCTATTCAACCGGCACCCGAAACATCCTCGCCACACCCATGTCCCCCACGCTCGACATGTTCACCCGTGACAACACCAACGACGGTGGAGGCTGGGATGTTCGCTTCCACCACCTCACCCCGCTCGCTGACCACGGCTACCCACGTCTCTATAAAAACTTCGAGAAAGAACACATTCATCCTCTCGCGGACTACGGCGGCGGATCCGGCTGCGGCGGCGTCTACATCTCCGAGCCTGGCTTCCCCGATGAATGGAACCACGCACCGTTCACCGTCGACTGGGGACGCGCCGGCTCCTTCCGTCACACCGTTTCGCCCTACGGTGCCACCTTCAAGGAAACCGCCGCACCCGAGCAGTTCATCAAAATGAACCGACCCACCGACGCCGACGTCGATGGCATGAGCACCGTTTACCAAGCCTCCTGGAAAGGCCCGGCAACCTTCAATTGGGCCGGTCCAAACCATGGCTACATCGCCCGGGTGAGGCCAAAAGGGTATACGCCCGAGCCGCTTCCCAATTTTGAAAAACTGAGTGATCCGGAATTGGTCAAAGTTCTGGAGTCTCCATCTCACATGCGCCGCCTTGCTGCCCAACGAGCAATTCTTCGGAGGCCTGAATCAGAGAAAACAAACGAACTCTTGCTGAACCTTGCTGCTGACAAAAGCAAATCCATCGGAAGTAGAATCGCCGCTCTTTACGGCGTCACACAGCGTGGTATCGATAGCAATGACAGTATGCGGATTATTAAATCCGTTCTTGGAGCGCTCAAAAATGACGCCTCCATTGCCCCTTACTTGACGCGCGCCTACGGAGACATGGCTCTCGATCTGGTGACTGCCGGAAAGCCAACACCCTTACTCGAGGATTTCTTCAAATGGGGCATGGAACTCAAGGATCCGCGGAGCATTCTTGAAGCAATCGTTTCCGCTGTAAGACAGAACAAAAAAGGAGTAGCGGGAGCAATTGCCCTTCACCTCTCCTCACCCGACCCCGTTATCCGCCACACCGCCTACCGTGCTCTGGCCAAGATGGGCGGTCACAAAGCCGCATTTTCGATGATCAATTCCGACAACATCGACACCCGCAAGGCTGCAGCCTGGGCTCTCATGCGAATGCATAAGAAGGAAGTGGTCGACGAACTTCTCAAGCGACTCTCCTCCGAAAAAAATCCCTCCAAGCGCAAGCCTCTCCTCTCAACTCTCGCCCGCCTCTACCACAAGGAAGCCGAGTGGAAGGGTGACTCATGGGGCACCCGCCCCGACACTCGCGGGCCATACTATCAGCTGGCCACCTGGGAGAAGTCAGAGCGCATTCTCAACGAGCTAAAAAAGATTCTCGATACCGCACCAGCTGAGGAAGCAGGCTTTATTGTTGAGAAGCTCAATAAGAACCGCATTCAATCAAACGAAGCGCTCAACAAAGTGATTAGCTTAGCGATGAAAGACGCGAAGTTGATCCCCGCCGCCATCGCGCAAATCGCGGCTTCCGGTGATGCTCCAACTTCTGCGATCCCACTCGTCCTCAAAGGTGCCCGCGACCCCGAGACTCCTCCCGGAGCCCTCGCCAGCGCGGTGGCCATCCTTGTCAAGAGCGACGACAAAGAAGCCCTGCCCGCCGTCCTCACCGCCTTGAGCACTCTCGAAAAAGCCAAGGGCTTTGGCAAAGACCAGTCGGCCGCGCGTGGATCATTCCTCAATGCGCCCAAACTGGAAAACCATCACCTGATTCTCGAAAAGATCGCCGCCGAAAAGCCCGGCACTTCGGAAGGAAAATGGGCTTCGATGTCGATCCTGCAGCTGGCCTCGCGCAAAGGCGGAAGTCCGGAGTCCCGTGAGATGTCACGCAAGGCTATCGATCTTGCGTGGCCCGACCCCAAGCAACGCCTCGCTTTCATCAAAGCCGCGCAAGACCTTCGCAACCCCGTCATTAATGCCCGTATCGCCGCCGCACTGAGCGATCCCGATACCGCGATTGCCAAGGCCGCCGAGTCTGCGGCCGGGCGCTTGAAAATTCAGGCTCCAGGGAAAGACAAAACGCCCAAGATCGCCACGCTCAAACCAGCGGCAGCCATCAAGCAAGTCTCCGGGATGAAAGGCGACGTCGCTCTTGGTCAGGCCATTTACACCCGGGCGACATGCAACGCCTGCCACACCGTTTCCCAAAAGGAAAAGCAGAAAGGCCCCTACCTCGGCAACATCACCGAGACCTACCGCCGTAACGAGCTCGCCGAAGCCATTCTCGTCCCCGGTAAAACCATCGCCCAGGGATTTGCGACCAATGTCTTCACCCTCAAAGATGGCAGCAGCAAGATGGGATTTGTCACCGATGAATCCGGCGATTCGGTGAGCCTCCGCGACATCACGAGCGCGGAGCACACCTTTAAAAAAAGCCAGATCAAAGAACGGTCGACTCTGCCAAATTCCCTGATGCCTTCGGGACTGATGGCCCACTTCACGACCCACGAAATGGCCAGCTTGCTGAGCTATCTTGAGTCGCTCGCCAAAAAGAAGTAATTCTCCGGTCTTTTCACCATGAAAGCTGGAAGCTAGTCTCTCCGTAATTCTCAATCGCTAATTTATGAAAAAGCCACTCTTCCTCACTCTCCTCTGTGTCCTTTCCCTCGGACTCTTTGCCGCCAATAACAAGAAGCCGAGCGAACGGGAATTGGTGAGCCAAAACATGCCAAAAATCGAAGCGCCCTCGAAGAAATACAAGGTCCTCTGTTTTTCGAAACCATACGGGTTCCGTCACAATTCGATTGAGATTGGAAAAACCATGATGGAAGTGATGGCGGAAAAGACCGGACTTTTCGATGTCACCTTCTCCGAGGATCTCACCGAATTTGCTCCTGACAAGATCAAGCAATACGATGCCATCTGCCTGAACAACAACACCCATCTTCAGAAGGGTATGAAAGACGAAAAGATGCGAGAGACCTTCATCAACTATGTCAAAAATGGCGGCGGAATTTTTGCAATCCACTCCGCCACCGACGGAGGCTGGAAGGAATACGTCGAGATGATCGGCGGCAACTTCGACGGCCATCCCTGGGGAGCCGGCGGCACCTGGGGCATCGCCAATGAAGACCCCAATCACCCCATCGTGAAGGATGTCTACCAGGGGGAGAATTTCACAATCAAAGACGAAATCTACCAATATAAGGATTTTGACCGGAGCAAGAACCGGGTGCTGATGACTCTGGACCTGTCCCATGAAGCGACTGGCAAAAAGAACGGCAAAAGGGCGGACAAAGACTACGCTGTCGCCTGGGTGAAAAACTACGGCGAAGGCCGCGTCTTCGTCAGCTCACTGGGACACAACAAAGAGATCTTCTACCATCCGGAGATCCTCAAAATGTGGGCCGAAGGATTTCGCTTCGTGCTCGGCGAGGCCGATGTGGACACCTCATCCGTTCCCAAGCCTGCTGCAAAGTAGGCGACGCGATGCTCATCGACATTGCGCAGGAATGAGTCGGTGAAAGTGTTGCTGTTCGGTCCCGGCCTCTGGGAAAGCAGACCTCCTCGACCACGGCGGTGGCAGCAGGATCAATGGGAGATTACTGACAAGAACAGAAAACGAAGGGTGGAAGACCGAGAAGTAGAATGCACTTCATAATGGATAAAATGAAAATTGCCGACCCCGCCATGGCAAGGTCGACAATAAGAAAAGTTTAATGAGCAATTACGCGTCAATCTTGCGGTAAGCGGCCATCAGAGCATCGAGTCCCTCCTGGCCCTTTTTGCTCTGACCGTGCTCCATTCCGATGATCCCGGTGAAGCCCTTCTTGCGGAGATACTTCGTGACGGCGACGTAATCGAGTTTACCGGTGCCGGGCTCTTTGCGACCTGGTGAAGCCCCATATTGCACGTAGCTGACCTGATCCCAGACCTTCTCGGCATTTTCGATAAGCTTGGCGCCATTGCCAATCTGGCCTTCGTGGAAGAAGTCAGCGAGGAGCTTGCAGGACTTGCGATTGACGAGCTTACAAAGCAAGTGACCGTCTTCAAAAGATTCGATAAGAACCGGCTTGCCGCCAATAGGGTGGGAAAGAGGCTCCTGAGCAAGGATGATTCCGTGCTCTTCGACGAGGTCACAACAGAGTCTCATGGAATCGACTGAGGCCTTAATTTGCTCCTCTCGGGTCATGGATTCATCCCGCACACCAGGAAGCATGGTCATGTTGGTTTGCCCGGTGATTTTGGCGACTTCGATGCCCCGTTCGAGGTCCTGCTTGACCATTGCCTTCTGTTCATCGGTAGGCTTGTTAAACATGGCTCCTTTCCCATTTGTGATAACGCTGACGCCAAACTCCATCTTCTTGTCTTTCATGAACTCCGCGATTTTTTCGAGGAGGTCATTCTTTTGGCGATTCAGCCCGTTATCCTCCCACGCCCGGAAGCCGAGATCGTGAGCAAGCTTGAGTTGGTCAACATAGCCCAACTTCTTACCTTTACCGCTAAAAAGCTGTCCGGGAGAGGGCGCGAATTTGGCTTTGAAAGGCTTTCCTTTTCCGCCGTGATGGTCCGCAAAGGCGGTATTTCCAGCGAGAGCGGCGAGAGAGGACCCTGTGATTTGGGTGAATTTACGTCTGTTCATAAGTTGGTGAAATAGTGAACGATTCCTGACGAATGAAAATTACATAAGTCAGCAAATTTCCAATCCGCTTGCCCCGATGGGAGTTCCTGCTATCGCTGGGAAATGAATATCGCTCAGATTTGTTTCGCCGGCTTAATTTTAAGTGCAGGATTTTCCCAGGCTAATGAATGGCTGGAATTTCGGGGACCCGGCGGACAGGGATTTGGAGGGAAAACGGTAAAGAAATGGACCGATAAGGAGGTTGCATGGAAAATTCCGATCGCCCCCAAAGGATGGTCGTCTCCAGTGGTCAGCAAGGGAAAGATCATCCTGACGGGGGCGCTTGAAAAAGGCGGAAAAACGCATCTGATGGTTCTGGCGCTCGATGAAAAAACAGGCGCAGATGTTTGGCAAACTTCCCTCTTCACTCCCCCTGAAAAGGAACTCTTGGCCCGTCATAGCAAAAACGGATTAGCAAGCGCTACTCCTGTGATCCGGGACGGAGTAATCTATGTGCACTTCGGCCATATGGGAACGGCAGCCGTCAAGCTGGACGATGGAAAAGCAATCTGGAAAGAGTTATATTCCTACGAGCCCGTCCACGGAGGAGGGAGCTCTCCAATCTTGGTGGGGGATTTAATGGTCTTTAGTGCAGATGGTAAATCTGACCCCGTCCTTGTCGCTCTGAATGCCAAGACAGGAAAGCTCGTCTGGAAAACACCACGAACCTCCACCGTAAAACGGACGTTCTCCTTCGCAACCCCAACGCTCGTGAAAGATGCCGGGCGTGATCTCATTATCAGCCCGGCCAGCGGGATGGTTGGCGCATACGACCCGAAGGACGGCAAAGAAGTCTGGAAAGTAAGTAACAAAGAAGGATGGTCTCTCGTTTCCAAGCCCGTCGTGATGGATGGCATGGTTTATACCTCAACAGGATTTGCGAAAGCCAATCTCCTGGCCATCAAACTTAATGGGGCCAAAGGCGAAGTCACCGACTCCAACCTAAAGTGGACCGCGAAGAAGGGCATCCCCAACACACCCTCCTTCATTGCAAGCGACGGAGTGCTCTACGTCCTCGACGACACCGGCGCGCTTACCTGCTTCGATGCCAAATCAGGAGATTCAAAGTGGCGCGAAAAGCTCCCGGGAAATTTCTCTTCCTCACCCATGCTCTCTGACGGCGCCCTCTACTGTGTGACCGAAGACGGGGTCTGTTACGTCGTCGAAGTCTCTCCAAAGGGAGGAAAGATCATTTTCCAGACCGACCTCGAAGAAAAAACCTTCGCTTCTCCGATCGTGGTAAATGAAGCCTTAATTCTTCGCTCCGAAAACCACCTCTACAAAATATCCGGGAATTAACCCCTTTCCTCCACAACCAGCTAAAAAAGGTCCGCCGCAAAAGTGGATTCCCACATAACAAACATTGAAACCTCGCATTGGATGCTTGCTTAAAATGCTGTTTTCCGAACAATGCACCAGCCCCCTAGCTAAAGCATCGTCGAATTATGTGGTCATCCAGATTTTGCGGCGGTGTTTTTCTTTATACTTAAGATGGCTTAGCAAGAACAAAGAAATCATCGTCCCTTTTTCTGTAGGACGACGCAATATAGACCTTGATCCTGAAAACAGTCAACACCTGTCTCCAATGCGCGCAATTTTACCACTTTTATTGGAGAGCGCATTCACCATGAACTTACTGGAGTTCTCCAAGAGCCAGGCTTACCAAAAAAGAATCATCGACAAACAAGGAGTATATTTCTTCCTGGACCGAGAGTGTTTCATCTGGAGTCTCTGATTGAATCAGCTGCCAACCCAGCTGAGCAGGACGGATCTCATAACCATCCTGATACGCCTTCAACAAGTCGGCCATAAACGCCACTTCACGATCAGACGCCTGACCTTGAAGAAGTAGAATCAACGCCTGTGTCGGCAAAGATTGTCGTGTTTCCCCATCTCTTTCCTCCAATTCAATATTCAGTGCCTCAATCCTCTCTGGAGTCAGCCCTTCACCGGATTTCACAAGCTCCATCACCTGCCCAAGCCGTTCCTTGACCCTCTCGGATAAATCCTGCCGCCCGGTTGACGAAAGAATCTCTGTCCCTGAAAAAGCTCCCTGGCCAGACTCCTTTTCTTGCTCCAGAGAAAGGCGCAGCAAATCACGAAAAGCCCGCACCGCCGACGGTCCACTCTCTAGTAGAGCCGGAATGGCCAGACAGGCCAGTAACCTGGACTGGTGAAACATCTGCTCCAATCCGGAAATCTTCATTCGAGCAAGCATGCCATGTTGTTCCTTCAATTGATAATAATCCATCGCGCGGCGCAAAGTCACCTCCAGCTCAGCCAGATCCCAGGGCTTGGTGACATAACGATAAATTCCACCCTTGTTCACCGCATCAATAGCCGCATCAAGGTCGCTGTATGCCGTCGAGAGAATGTTCACGACATCCGGATTATCCTCGGCAATCTGTGCCAGGAGTTCACTCCCCGGCATCCCCGGCATCCGCTGGTCGGAAACAACTACTCCGATTTCGTCGCGAAATTCTTCAAATAACTTCAAGCCCTCTTCAGCATCCGATGCCAGATAGATCTTGAAAATCCGACCAAAGATTTGGGAAAAATACTTCTGAGACTGCTCCTCATCATCGATGAAAAGAATTGCATGTTTCGAATAATTGGAATCGGTACTCATGGAGAGAAAATGGCTTTATGGATTAGAAGAGAGAACGGTGGGAAAAGATAGCTGAAATTCAGTGAATTGTCCTTCTTCCGAATCGACGGCCACTTCGATCTGATGCCTTTCGATGATTTGGTAGACTATACTCAATCCCAAACCCATTCCTTTTCCGACGTCTTTACTGGTAAAGAATGGGTCAAAAATCTTGCCGCGATTCTCAGGAGAAATCCCACAACCATCGTCCTTGAACGTCACGATAATCTGCTTCTCACGATCCATTCCCAAAGTGGTATGGGCGTGGATGGCGATCTTTCCCTGGTGCTGGGAGCCTCCCGACTTCCTCTCTTCGATGGCATCAATGGAATTTTGAAACAGATTCGAAAAGACCTGAACCAACTGACCGCGATCACCACGGACAAGCAAAGACGGATCAACCTCAATTTCAACCTCTCCCAGCTTCTTCAATTGGTCTCCAAAAAAGCGCTGCGCCGCCTCAATGACATCACCAAGCCCCACTGAGCCCAGTGGTTGCGGCCCCGTCATGGTAAACGAACGCAAGTCAGAAATGATCTGCTCCGTACGCTTCACCCCCTCCTGCGCGTCTTTGAGAGCATCCTCGAAAAATTCAGCCGTCTCCCCCTTCAACTCCCGGCCGTGAACTCCCAACATGTGGTGGGCTGCTTGCACATAATTCAAAGGATTGTTGATCTCGTGAATAATCCCCGCACTCATACGACCCAGAGCGGAGAGTTTCTCCTGACGCAACATTTGCACCTCGCTCTCCTTCAATTGCTCCATCGCTTTCGCGAGCTCGACATTCTTCTCCCTGAGTTGTCGTTGAAAAGCGATCATCCCGATCTGATTCTTTACCCGCAAACTCAACTCACCGAGAGCGAAGGGTTTGGAAATAAAATCACTGGCCCCTGCTTCGAGACATTCTAATTTGATTTTTTCATCCGCCCGGGCGGTTAACATTATCACGGGAATATGCGAGAGTCTGGCATCATTTCGAATCTCCCGACAGACCTCCATGCCATTTTTATCGGGCATCATGTAGTCGAGAAGCACCAGATCCGGTTCGAACTGCCTCACAAAGGAAATCGCTTCCACTCCGTCGCTCGCTTCAATCACTTTATAATTCCTGGCGAGTTCTGACGAAAGGAATCCCCGCAAGTCCTCTTCGTCATCTGCTACGAGGATCGTATACTTCTTCTCGTCATCCGGAGCAAGTAGCTCCAAAACTGACGAAGGACCCAGCTCAGGAAGAGTTAGCATCGCCTGCTTGTGCATTTCTGCCAGCGGATCCGCCGGGACTTCTTCATTATTGCCAAGGAGAATCGATTTTTCAGCAGGAATAGACACATAAAAGCTCGACCCCTCTTCCTCCACACTCTCCACCCGGATCTCACCTTCCATGAGATCGACCAAACTTTTCACAAGCGACAAACCGATTCCCGATCCCCGAAATTTGCGATTTGAAGAAGTGTCCGCCTGCCAGAATCTTGAGAATATTTGTCCCTGCTTTTCCTCACTCATTCCGATCCCATTGTCCTCAACCACGAAATTGAACATCCCTTTCTCATACTTCGCGCTCACCGAAATAGTACCTCCAAAGCTGGTAAACTTCACCGAATTGATCAGGAGATTCAGTAGGATTTTTTCTAACTTATCCTGGTCGAGAGCAAGAACGGGCAAGTCAGTTTTCGCCTCGAAATCCAGCCTCAAATCCTTGCGATCGGTCAGGTGGGACATTCCATTGATGATCCCGCGCAAGAACACCTCCGCGTCAACCGCTTCCCGGTTCACGTTATCATCACCCTGGTCAAATCGAACGAGATCAAGAAGGTTGTCGATAAGACCCAGCAAGCGCAAACCATTGGCATGGAGAACTTCAAACCGTGATTGCAGGTCTGTCACCTTACGCTCCCGAAGAGTTTCCGTGGTCCCCAGCATAATAGTCAGAGGAGTTCGTAACTCGTGACTGACATTTGCAAAAAAGCGCGTTTTGGCTTCGTCCAATTCCTGCAAGCGAAGCTGGTTGTCTGCAAGTTCCAGATTCCTGTCCTCGATCTCCTTCTGCAAAAAGAACTCACTTCTCCGGGTCCTGTCGTAAAGAAAAGCACCCACAACCACCAGAACGGCATTACTCCCAATGAAAAAGAAGTTATTCACGAGAGTGCCAAGATCAGGCGTGACCCTAGAGCCCAAACTCGCGCCGATATAAGCAATAATGAGGTAGACACTCATTTCGAACCCCATCTTCACCGTCCATCGCAAAAGGATGGCCAAAGCGACAAGGACTAAATTCAATCCAGCATAGTAGGAAGAGTTTCCGCCATCGGTAATCAAGATCATTAGAGAGATCGAGATGATGACTGTTAGCGGCAGGTAACTCGGGAAAAACGACGAAACTTCGTCCACAGTATGACGAATTGCCCACCAGTAAATCAAAAGGGAAATGATTATTCCAACAAGCCGGATGATTTGAATCTTCCAGAAGAATTCGGGGTAAACGAAGTAGTCAAGAATCAAGCCTGCTGCTGTGATAACTGCAGCAATCAAGGCAGTAGTAGGAATATTACGATGGCGAATCTGCCGCTCGTGAGCCTCGAATTCTTCTACTCCTTGAATCATGCCGGCCCTCTCGTCAGCTTAAGAAAATAATTCACTCCAGTGGCATCCACGTCAATTTGTCTGGAGAAATTTGCACATCGTTCCGGAATCAAATCCTCCATCTCCTCCCGGGAACGGTAAATTAAATCCCATGCCATGACATACTCCATCCAGTCACTGACAGGATTGGTATCGGCAACATTAGTAACGAGAACCTCTCCGCCCGGTGTGACTAAAGTGGAAAAAAGCTCTACCATTTTTTTGCAAACCTTTTGCGAAAAGTAGTCAAAGAGCCCCGCACAATAGACCAAATCATATTCCGCTTTTTGGAAGTCGCCCCGACTGGCCATCTTGAGCACCTGATGAACTGATTTTTTTTCGAAGATAATGTTCGCGCTGCGACCATAGCGGGCCCGGGCTTCCTCTAGTCGGGCCTTGGTGTACTTAATTGTTTCGTCATTAAAATCCAACAACACAAAATCAATAACATCTGAAACCTCCTCTGATTTCAGCACCCGCAGCACTTCCTCTGCCGGGCCACATCCTAGGTTCATCACTCGCAGGCGTTCGCCACTACGGGCCTTCCTCTCCGCCGCTTCGGCGATTATTGTGACGAGATACTTAATTCGATTACGGTGTGCCTCGGCAGGAGGGGCCTGAAGGAGCATATGGTTAAAAAGCTTGGCAAAGATCGAGGCTCCATCGAAGTCATTCCTGAGAATCATGTTCACCATTTCATAATCGCCGGCATAACCCAAGGGCTTCTTGAACGTGCGATACAAAAAGGGGGAGCAAAGCAAATGAGGATGAAGCTGACGACGCACATACGATTTGTGCATGGCCTGCGCATCCTCTTCGACGTCCTCCACCGCGCCTTTAAAATCAATCAATAGCTCGAATAATCGTTCATTCACTCCGTCTTTGAGCTCGGAAAGGATACCCATCTCCATCTCTTCCCGGTCAACTCCCGGTGAAGATTTTAAACCCAAATCAATTCGCCCAAGCCATTTTTGAACACCAACGAACCAGTTTTCCGCCTCGGCGACCACGAGCTTCACCGGGTCAACAATGGCATTCGAGCGACTCCAATCCTCGAAAAAACCATCCAGCTGATTTGCCAGACTGGACGTTTTACGCTGCCCGAAGACGTCCACATCAATCCACGCATCTTCGAGCATCACCTCGCAAATCAGGAAAATCCCAGTGTTTACCAGATTACTAACCGTCGCTTTTCCAGCGTAAATCACCCGTTGATCAACAAAGATCCGGAAATCCCTCAATACTTCGGATGCCTGAATAATACTGTAAGGATTATAAACTTCGAAAACCACCGAATAGCGCTGCAGTTTGAGCACATTGGCCACAAGGTCCACTCCCTGGCTGTTCGAGCAGGAAATAGAGATCATTGATTGGCCGCTCTCTGGGGAACTCATAGAAATCTTTTTGAGGACAGAAGAAGTTAAGTTTTAACTAACAAAGAATCAATGCAATTACTAGTTCCTTACCTTTGATCGTTCAAACGCTCAAAACAACCTTTTAAAAGGGATCTGGAGATTCAAATCTCGAAAATTATTCTCTTTTCCCCGCAAATCAAAATCGAAGGATTGCGTAAGCCGGTAATTACTGGCATGCTAACGCTACACCTTTATGAATTCTCAAACTCAAGTTATCGGGTTTCAAGCGATCCGCGGAGAGCCCTATGTCCAAAGCAAGAAGTTGGCCGGTCCCCCGGTCCGCTTTCTCAGTCTCTGCCAGGAGCACTATTTTTGCCTCTCACAAATTGCCCAGGCCCTGGAGATTTCTCCCACCACCCTACGCAAAGCCTTCCATGACTACGCCGGAATCTCTCCAAAAGCGTGGATGACTCAACAAAGAGTCATGCTTTCGATCCGACTAATCCGCGAAGGGACATCCCTCAACGAGGTTTCGAAAAAAATGGTCTACAGCGACTACCAACACATGGCGAAGGAGTTTCGCTCAGTGGTCAATTTCACACCGAAGTCTATGATGAAAATCCTAAAGGAACGTCAGATTTCGAGTTAGGAGGACTTGGCGAGCATTTAAAACGAAAATTGGTAGGAAAGGTTGACCGCGTGATTAAGAGTCTCGTAATCTCCATCGGCCGATTCTCCAATAAGCGAACTTGAAGAATTTCCTCTTACTTCCCTCCCCCCATTGTAGGCGATGGCATACGCAAGTGCCCAGCTGCTTTCTTCACCTCTGCGTCCAAAACCAATCGTCCAGAGATGTAAATCAGCATCCGGAATCAGCGGGGTGAAATTTAAGTCCGGTGAAGAGTTTTCACTATAAATATACCCCGCACTAAGAAAATAACCCTGCTCGAATGAGCGTGTGACGCCCAACTGATACGTAAAGCCCGAGTCGTAATTCAGCGGGAATGGCACGTCTCCAAATGGAGTTCCCTCCAATACTGTCACATTTACGGCATCCCAATCAGTCCATTCAATCCCAGCTTCAATATTCCACTTGCTGCTCGGGCGGTATGAAGCACCCAAGGCAATATTCATTGGCAGTCTTAAACTGGCGTCGGTAGAGGAATCTGGAAATCCCGTCGCAGTCGAGGTCCCGGAATAATTCACCTTGGAGGAAGATCTAAAATTTAATCCAAAAGCCCATTCCTCTGCAGGCTGCCAAAGGGCACCGGCATTAAATCCCACTGAAAGACCATCACCCTCAACGGAAAATTCGTCGCCCGGGACCAATCCAATCGCTCGTGAAATAGAAATTTCAGAGTAATTGAGACCCAAGCCCATACCTACGGAAAATTGCGGATTCACCTGGTAAGCAAGGGTCGGGTTGACTGTCGCCACGAGAAGCTCGCCATCAATCGCGACGGTTGAAAAATTGGTATCCCTACCGTAGTCCACGACCAAACCGAAGGGCGTGAATAATCCGATGCCATAAGAAAATCGCGAATCATCTGGCGAATTCGTGTAATAAATCTGCGGTGCAAATTGGAACGTGGAATCTGCAGAAGCGGTCTCTCCAGAAAGTGAAGTGTAGTCGAAACCGGCAGAGAGAGCGAATCCGCCAAAACTAACTTGCCGACCTTCCAGCTGGGTTATCCCAGCTGGATTATAATAAATCGCAGATGGATTGTCCGCGGTAGCGGTAAAAGCATTTCCTCTCGCGAAAGCCTCCGCATCTTGATTCAGAAGTCGGAATCCGCCCGCAGAGACATTCCCCGATATTCCGAAAGAGGAAATCGCAACAAGAGTAGATTTTTTAAAGTTTATCATTTGAGTGCGATAGAATGCTTTGGACGACCTTAGAAAGTCCAGCCTATTGTGAATATCTTATAAGATATTTCTCATTCAGTTTAGAATCGAGATATCAAGCGGCCATTCGTGCTGACTCAAATCACTCCTTCACGGTGACAATCCATCACGCCGCCCAATCCTGACGGGAAGCGTTATCCCTCGCGGGGCAGCTCTTCCCTGCTGACCCCATTCAATTTTTCATCGCTGCCTCAAAACAACTCAAGCTCAAGGTCGCAACCCCAGCCGAAAGCGGAAGAAACTTTTTCCGGCTGGAGCGGGGATAGTGAGCGAGTAAATATTCGCTCCCTGATTTGTCGCGGAATCGGCACTTTCGACGAAGGGTAAGGACAAGGTTTCTGCCTGCGTCTGCAGAAGGAAGTAGAGTTGATCACCGTAGAGACTTGGGAACTCGATCTCAAAAGTGAGATTCCCTCCGCTGCGCGAAATTCTTACCGCAGGGATTCCCATAGGCATCGGAGGTGCGCCCGGAGTGCTGGCGGGATTTCCGGGGTGAGTTCCTTCGAGAGATTCCTGAAGGTTAGAAAAACCATCTCCATCCGCATCGCCGAAGGGATTGCTATTCCCTCCGAGGAAATAGAGTTCGAAGGCATCATCGATAGCATTGAGATTTTCGTCGGTGACAGTTGGCGCCGGGAAAGAAGTGATCGTCGCCGAAATGACTTCGATCCCAATTCCTGTTCCAGCAGGAAGATTGGTCCGATCATCAAAGGCTAAAATCTCCAGCTCCGTTCCCACCGGCAGATCGAAGGTCTGAGGAAAGACAAAAGGATCGCCGTTCGCATCGTAAAGCCGCAAGCCCGTTCCGCCATCGTTGAGCAAAGGCACCTCACTGCTAAACGAGGTCGCGCCGACGGTCGCGGAGTAGGTCTGCGTGGTCCGCTGTGACAGCAAGGTCAACAAACTCACCAAAGCCTCATCGGCATCCTGCAAGTCGCTCACCGAAAGCGTATGCTCGGCGGAGTAACTCGTCGCCGGACCATCACCGGGATCTCCGGGAAGGGCAATCAGTCCATCAACATCTCCCACCACCGATGGCAGGGAATGCACGACGCTCCGCAGAGTTTCATACGGCGAGGGAAACAGACCGGGATCGGATTCCGGATGGAGCGCAGGATCGATCCCCTCAAGCAGTTCGGGATCGGTATAGGTGCGTGAAGCCGAGATGCGATAAATCTCATTGGCCAACTTCCGCAAAGCATTGATCTCGGTTCCGGATCGAGCTTCATCGCTCAAAGTTTGAAACAAATCCTGTAAGAGCCACCCGGGATCTTCCGCATCGACGTAAGTCTGCAGACCGAGCAATTGCTCCATCGTCACTTCCTGGGAATCTGCAACGCCATCGGGTGGAATGGTATCGCGGAATCCGGTTAAGCTTACCGGAAGAGCCGAGGAAAGAGTCCCCCGATCCCGCAAGAGATCTCCAGCGATTCTTTCGAAGAGAACCAAAGCCAACGCATCATAAAAATTCCCTTGGATGTTTACGGTAGTGCGAGTCTGCATGCCATAATGCGCAACTGCGGCCGCCAACCAATTGGCTGCTTCGGTCGCCTCATCAGCACCGCCATACGGGGAACTCACCGGAGTCAAATCAAGAGAAGGAATGGGCACCAGCCCGACCAGCTCGCGACCCCACCCTGGAAACCCGTCATCTTGATCCATGTCGAAAGCCGCCGGAGTTGAGTAGATCACAAAGAGATCCCGGCCCGTCGCCGGAGTCGCCAAAAACTCACC
>ERZ1048068.1498-NODE-1498-length-17844-cov-6.021643_pt1 | contig 17844 bp, 16 predicted proteins | sample MGYA00383098_ERZ1048068 | MGnify/ENA primary metagenome ERZ1048068 (study PRJEB29581, sample SAMEA5548368) | metagenome | biome: marine; feature: coastal; material: water | depth 1 m | study: Short-term variability in the microbial, nano- and picoplankton... | reverse complement strand
TGTAGTATTTTTTCCATAATTATTTATTTAATATTATCAGTGAAATATATATTGAATTAACTTTCATCTCATTTTATCAAGCAGGTTACTTAATTGCTCTGCTTCTTCCTCATTTAAGTTTTTTAATAAATCTCTGTTTAAATTCTTAGGTATAGAGGCCAACAAATCTATGCCTTGATTTGTAATTGTAATTTTAACTACGCGTCTATCGTATTCTGATGGTAAACGCACAATATAGTTTTTGGAGCATAATTTATCCATCAATCTCGTGGCATTAGGAGAACGCTCTATCATTCTATCTTTAATCGTTTGTACCTTTAAAGGTTCACCAGCGCCTCTTAATATTCTTAAGATATTGTATTGTTGAGGCGAAATACCATATTCTTTAAAAAATTCGTTTTGGCAACTCGTTATCCAATTGGCCGTATAAATAATATTAAGTAAGGCTTTTACTTTATTATTTTCAAATTTAGAATTGATATCCTTTGCTAAATCCCCCATGACTAAATGCTTTCTGCTAATTGATTAACCTCTTCTAATAATTGATTATTTAATTCTTGATCTGAAATTTTATCGTAATCAAAATTTTCTCCAAAAGAAGGCAAACTAAAGCTTCCTACTATGTTGCCACCCATAAATCTGAAACGTTCTTTGGCAATTTCTAAAGCAGTAGCACCACCCCTCGCACCAGGCGAAGTAGCCATCAACAACATTGGCTTATCACTCCATAATTTACCATCGATGCGAGACATCCAATCAAATAAATTTTTAAATACTGTAGCGTAAGTTCCATTGTGTTCTGCTAATGACAATACGATTCCGTCTGAAGATTTAATTAAGTCTAAAAATTTATGTGCATTATCTGGAATTCCATTTGTCAATTCATAGTCCATACCATACAAGGGTAATTCAAAATCATTTAAGTCCAATACATTAACTTCAGCACCTTCAACCAAAGAAGCTGCATAAGTTGCTAATTGTTTATTTATAGATGTTTTACTGTTACTACCTGCAAATGCTATTATTTGTTTCATAATTATATGTTTTTGATTTATACAAATATAATATATTCCATGGAATATATTTCCATGAAACTGTTTTTTAACATATCATTTAGAGATTCTATAAAAACATGAAGTTTAAGTTTCGTAAATTCGTGCCGGTAACAAAAATTCAAATGAATATAAAGTTTAATAAAAACGAAGATCACAATAAATTATTGATCTCTGACCTTAAGAAAAGGATTGTCAAAATAAAACTTGGTGGTGGTCAAAAAAATATAGACAAGCATCACAATAAAGGGAAAATGACAGCTCGTGAGCGTGTTGATTATTTATTAGATAAAAAGGCTAAATCTATTGAAATAGGAGCTTTTGCAGGCGAAGGCATGTATGAACAATATGGAGGATGCCCTTCAGGTGGTGTTGTAGTAAAAATTGGCTATGTCAAAGGAAAACAGTGTATCGTCGTAGCAAATGATGCTACTGTTAAAGCTGGTGCTTGGTTTCCTATTACAGGGAAAAAGAATTTACGGGCCCAAGAAATTGCTATGGAAAACCGATTACCTATTATATATTTGGTTGATAGTGCTGGCGTATTTTTACCTATGCAGGATGAAATCTTTCCAGACAAAGAACATTTTGGTCGTATCTTTAGAAATAATGCTGTTATGAGCAGTATGGGTATTACTCAAATTTCGGCTGTTATGGGGAGCTGTGTTGCTGGTGGCGCTTACCTGCCTATAATGAGTGACGAAGCACTTATAGTTGATAAAACTGGAAGTATCTTTCTAGCAGGTAGTTATTTGGTTAAAGCTGCTATTGGAGAAACAATAGATAACGAAACACTTGGTGGAGCAACTACACATTGTGAAATTTCTGGAGTAACAGATTATAAAGCCAAGGATGATAAGGACGCTTTAGATAAAATAAAAAATATAATAGATAAAATTGGTGATTTTGATAAAGCTGGTTATAACAGGATTAAGTCATCAAAACCGAAAGAAAATCAAGAAGATATATACGGTATTTTACCTAAAAGTCGCTCTGAACAGTATGATATGAAAGCTATCATTAGGCGTTTGGTTGACAATTCAGAGTTCGAAGAATATAAAGCTGGTTATGGACAAACCATAATTACAGGTTATGCACGAATAGATGGTTGGGCAGTTGGTATTGTTGCAAACCAACGTCAATTGGTAAAAACAAAAGGTTCTAAAACAAAATCTGCCGAAATGCAATTTGGTGGCGTGATTTATAATGATTCCGCAGATAAAGCCACACGTTTTATTGCAAATTGTAATCAGAAGAAAATTCCTTTATTATTCCTCCAAGATGTAACTGGTTTTATGGTTGGTAGTAAATCAGAACATAGTGGTATTATTAAAGATGGTGCTAAAATGGTAAATGCTGTAAGTAATTCTGTTGTACCTAAATTTACAATTATTATCGGCAACAGCTATGGCGCTGGTAATTATGCCATGTGTGGCAAAGCTTACGACCCTAGATTAATTGTAGCATGGCCTAGTGCAGAATTGGCTGTAATGAGTGGAAAATCTGCGGCTAAAGTATTACTACAAATAGAAACAGCATCGCTTAAAAAGAAAGGTGAAACAATTACAAAAGAAAAAGAGGAAAAACTCTTTGATAAAATAAAATCGAGATACGATGAACAAGTTTCTCCATATTACGCAGCTGCACGAATATGGACAGATGGCGTTATTGACCCTCTAGATACAAGAACCTGGATAAGTATGGGAATTGAAGCTGCAAATCATGCGCCTATCGAAAAACCTTTTAATTTAGGGGTTTTACAAGTTTAAAATATGCGTTTTATTTTCAAGGTCTTTGCAGTATTATGACTTTTAGCTTCTTACATGCTATACAAGCATTCATATTCTAAAATGACCTAATTTCCTTGATGGTCTTTAACTCTTGGAATCGTCAATAATTTAGTCTGTCTTCCATTTACATACCTAAAGCCATTTGTACCCCAAAAACCAGCTTCCTCTAACATAATTCGAATATCTCTTTTCCATTCAGGGATATTTACCGTGGTATTTAACTCGATGGCATAGACTGTATTTTCGTGCAGTGGATAATCTCCAGTAACTGGGACGCCACCTTGAGAATCCCACATACCCAGTGTGGTTCCAGAAGAATGTCCATATGCACCTAATGGATGCGTGTAAATTGCTGGTCTTAGATCTTCTCTTTTTCCTTGCTCCAGAGACTCCTTTAAAACTTGATTTCCTGTTTTTCCAGTTTCAAAATTATTGGTAAATATATCTTGAACGCGATTACCATCTTTTAATGCATCTTGAAGAAATTTTGGAGGTGTTTTTTCATTTGGTTTCAATACGTAAGCTAATTCTTGACAATCTGTATTTAGTCTTAAATAAGTAATACCGAAATCACAGTGTAATAAATCACCTGGTATATTAACCATATCGTCTGGTCTATTTGAAAAAGCATACAAATGATTACCTAATTCTTCTGTTGTTCGTTGCACATCTACTGTGGGATGAAACCAAGTTTCTAATCCTAATGCTGTTACTTTATCTCGCATCCACCACTCAACATCTGTTGTAGTTGTAATTCCTGGAATGATTACTTTTTCTGAAAAGGCTTCGGCTATTATATCATGAGTAATATCAATAAGTTGATTAAAAATAATCATTTCTAATTCTGTACGAGTTTCAACCCAGCCAATAGCCAACTTTTCAGCAGATTTTACTTTGTTTTTATAATCAGAAGGTAAATTATTCATAAACGCTTCATAATCTGTTTTTACAATACCGTCACAAATATTAAAATTATCAGAATAGTTTAACCCTATTGATTTAGGTTTTCTTTCTTCAATCAATTGCATTAATCGATTCCATTGGTTAGGTTCTTTTTCTTTATCCCATGCAGAAATAATATTCTCCCCAAAGTTATATCTCGCAACTGCAAGTTTTTCAATTGTATTATCTTCTTTATTTCTATAAAAGATAATTATTGTTCTACGTCTGGCATTAAGCCATGTTGCAGGCAACATCGTTTTTAAAACTGGGTCTTCATTATATTCTCTGGAGATGAGAATCCACATATCAAAACCTGTATTATCCATTAGGCTTGGAAGTAAGTTATCAAACCTGTCTTTTAAAATATTGTCTACAACTTCTGCACGTTTACGTTCAGGTAAAATTTGTTGTGCGTTAATGGTTGTTACAAATAAAAATAAAATTGGAAGTATAGATTTCATAACTATTTTTTTAATGCTCTAATTTACCTATATATTATGCATAAAAAAAGCTCCAGATATGGAGCTTTATTCTGTATTTAAAATAATTTAGTGTACTTCTCTATTAGCTTTCTTTTCTGCTCTGATTTCCTTAAAACGCTCAATAGCAGAACCAAACACCCAGTAAGGAATTACAAAGGTCAAAAGAAAAATCATTAACCAAAACCCTATTGTTAAAATGGTTAAAAATGCTAAAAACCCTAAATATTGATCAAATTCGAACATAAGCTTTTTTCTTTTTTAGATGTGGCAAAGATAAAACCAAAATATGTGTTTTACAACAACAAACAATAGATTTATTAACAGGTTATAAAAATAAATAACTAAAGATTTTTTACATGATAATCTACCAAACCATCTATTGGTCGTCTGACAAAATTACCAACTGTATAACCATATTCTTTTGCCACTTCATGTATTTCGTCTTGTGCAAAAAATGCAATAGAACCTGCAAAGTGAACTGGAACAGTTTTTATTTCCTCCTTAAATTGAAGAATCATATTTTCAGAAAATACTCTAATACCTTGCTTTATAATATTAACAATGTATTCGGAATCTTTATTCAAAAACATAAACTCTGCATGGTCTGCCAAATATGCACTTGGATTTCCTTGTTTATACAAATTGTATTTAATAAAGTCCGCTTCTAAATTATGCTTATGTTCAAAAGCAACTCTAATAGTATCAGGCATTTTATTAAAGTAATAATCACGGATTAGTTGCTTGCCATAATAATTACCACTTGCATCGTCCATAAGAGTGTAACCTAAACTATCGACGCGTTGATGCAATTTTTTTCCATCAAAATAACTGCAATTAGAGCCTGTACCTAAAATACAAACTACGGCAGCTTCATCAAAAGTATTTATAGATGACCTAACAGCTGCATAAGTATCTTCTCTAACTTCTACCAATGCATTTGGAAAGTTAATTTCTAAAACGCCTTTTAGTAATTGTCTAGGTTTATCAGTACCACAACCTGCTCCGTAAAAGAAAATATGGGTGACTTCTGGTGCAATTTTTCTTAACGCTTTTTTCTTTTTTACAATTTTTTCGAGTTTAGTTTTTTCGATTATAGCTGGATTAAGGCCTTTTGTTCTTATTTTTTCAACGGCTTGCTCACCATTTTTGTTAATAGCTATCCAATCACACTTGGTAGAACCACCATCTGTTATTAAAATCATAATCGTTTTTTAAATAAAAAAGATTCCGCTAATTATAGCTATATAATTTAACGGAATCTTTGATGTTCAATTTATAAAATTAAAGTTTATTAATCTTTTGTGCTAGATCTACTAGTTTGTTAGAGTATCCAAACTCATTATCATACCAAGATACTAATTTAAAGAATGTTGGATTTAACTCAATTGAAGCATCAGCATCAAAAACACTAGTTTGTAATTCACTAACAAAATCTTGAGAAACCACAGCATCTTCCGTGTAACCCATTACACCTTTCATATCAGCTTCTGATGCTTTCTTAATCTCTGCTTTAATTTCTTCAATAGAAGTAGCTTTCTTAGTTTTTACTGTTAAGTCTACTACAGAAACATCTACAGTTGGCACTCTAAATGCCATACCTGTAAGTTTACCATCTAATTCTGGAATAACTTTACCAACAGCTTTGGCTGCTCCTGTTGATGTAGGAATAATATTATTTATGGCACTACGTCCAAGTCTGTAATTTTTACGAGATGGTGCGTCTACCGTAAACTGTGTAGAAGTTGCTGCGTGAATGGTTGTCATAAGTGCTTCTTCTATACCAAAATTGTCTTCAATTATCTTAGCCAATGGTGCTAAACAGTTTGTAGTACATGATGCATTAGAAACAATTACGTCACTAGCTTTTAATTTATCATCATTAACACCCATAACAAACATTGGCGCATCTTTACTAGGTGCTGATATTGCAACCTTTTTAGCACCTCCATAAATATGGTATTGTGCAGTCTCTAAAGTTGTAAAAATCCCTGTACACTCAGCAACAACTGTTGCTCCTGCTTCATCCCATTTTAAGTTTTTAGGATCACGTTCTGCAGTTACTCTAATAGTTTTTCCGTCTACAACTAAATGTCCGTCTTTTACTTCTACAGTTCCATCAAAACGTCCATGAACTGAATCGTACTTTAATAAATATGCAAGGTGATTAACATCCAGTAAATCATTAATTGCAACAACATCTACATCATCACGCTTTACAGTTGCTCGAAAAACGATTCTTCCTATTCTGCCGAATCCGTTAATTCCTAATTTTAAATTTGCCATTTTTATCTTGTTTTTATTGTATTATTAAACTGTCATTATATCAGAAACTCTTATGAGCTCCATGTTTATTTTTGATTTTCCTTTGACGGCTTGGTCAAAAGGTGTTAAATCCATTATATCATTTTTAAGGCCAACCATGTAATTACTCGTACCTTTAATTAAGCTTTCGACTGCTTTTACTCCCATTCTACTCGCTAAAACTCGGTCAAAACAACTTGGTGCGCCACCACGTTGCATATGACCCACTACTGATACTCTGACTTCATATTCAGTCATATTCTCTTCAACATAATCAGCAAGTTCAAATACGTTTTTACCAATACGGTCACCTTCTGCAACTACAACTATACTAGAAGATTTACCTGACTGCTTACTTCTTCGTAAAGACTCTAATAATCTATCTAAACCTAAATCTTCTTCAGGTATTAAAATTTCTTCAGCTCCTGCTCCAACACCAACGTTTAGCGCAATATGACCAACATCGCGACCCATAACTTCAATAAAGAAAAGTCTGTTATGCGAACTTGCAGTATCTCTAATCTTATCAATAGCCTCTACTGCGGTATTGAGTGCTGTATCATAGCCTAAAGTATGGGTAGTGCCAAAAATATCATTATCTATAGTGCCAGGTATACCCATTACAGGAAAACCAAACTCTTGATTAAAAATCATTGCGCCAGTAAAACTTCCATCACCACCAACAACAACAAAAGCATCAATACCAGCTTTCTTCAACTGCTCGTGAGCTTTAATTCTACCTTCTTTTGTTCTAAACTCTTTTGAACGTGCTGATTTTAAAATAGTACCGCCTTTATTGATAATTCCTTTAACGCTTCGTGCATCCATCTTAACGAAATCCCCTTCTATCATGCCATCATAGCCTCGATAAATTCCATAACACGCTATATCATGAAAAGCACATGCTCTTACGACAGAACGAATAGCTGCATTCATTCCAGGAGAGTCACCACCAGACGTCATTACAGCAATTTTTTTAATTTGATTTTTCATCGATAGTATTTGTTTCAGTAAAATTATGAAACTAAAGACATAATATTATGACTAAAATCATAAAATAAAAGATGACCAAAGCATCTCAAACGTTATAGTTAATAAATAACTAGGGAAATTATTGAAGATATGTTATTGTAAATCTATTGATTATTCTTTTTCTTAATAGCTATGAATCCTGGATTTAAATCTTTTTCAGGATTTTCCTTGTTTTTTTCTTCCTCTGTTTTCTTTCTTCTTTTTTCGCTTATAAAAATCTTTTTAAGCAATTCTTTGAAGTTATCGAATTCTACATTGTATGAAATACCCAACCCTTGTGCAAAACCAACTCTATCTCCGAAATTTTGAATTGTATTTTCTTTATTAAATACAGTAGCTTTAAGTGTACCATCGTCATTTAAAAGCCAATCTATTTGTACATCACCAGCTATAGTCGTCTGAGTTGTATTACCAAAAGGCACACCTAATTTTCCGTTAATAATTACCTTGTCTGATAGCTTAGTTTGCAGTGTTAGTCCTACTCTACTTTGAGTTTCGAAATCAGGATTGTTTTGTGCTAAATCTAAATCTACACCAATCTTGAAATTATCATTATCATCACCAAAAATATTACCAATAATGCCGTTTAGTCTTTCTGAAATGGTACCTGAAATATTTAAGTCAGCTAAACCATTTGCAAAACCTCCTGTTGCTAATAAATATAATGCTTGGTTATCTCGGTCTTCTTTTGAAGATAAACGATAATCTAATTCTGACTTGATGGTTGAGCCTACATTTGGAAAATTAAATCTAAAGTCTGGTGTAGGCCTTTCTAAAGGTCCAGTAAGATTAATTTCTAAATTAACATCAATTGAACGATTTATTGGTGCATCTAATAAAACAGATGGATTTGTTGTTGTACTGTATAATGCTTTGAGATTTATTGCAGCACCTAGTGGAGATCCCGACCATACTATATTTCCTCCTTCTTCTACTGTAAATTTCTTTTCGGCAATTCCACGATATTTAAAATTATAAACACCTTCATAAACAACAAAATCACCATACATTTCGAACTTGCCATTAGTGTTGATAAAAATACCTAAGTTACCTTCTCCTCGACCTTTTATTGTACTACCAGATTCTTTATCAATAACTATTTCGATTAATGCATTTGGTTTAACATCAAGATTAAACTCAAGATTTAAACCTTTTATTTCAGTTTGAGATGCGACTTCACCTTTTGCACGTTTTAATTTCTCATCAAGACTCAAAAACTTTATGTAGGAGTTGTCACCAAAACTCTCAGCATCATTAAGTGGTATATTAAATACAGTGCCTTCTTCTGTTTTTCCTTCTACTGCTATTGTTAGATTATCTGTATAGCCTTTTATCTCTGCTTCACCAGAAACAAATCCAGTTCCGTAGTATAATTCATCTTCAGATTCTTTTGTATCTAAGACTAATAATCGATCAGTAGTTAAGTCTAACCCTAATTGCCAATCACTAAAATTATTATGCTCTATATAACCATTTAAAAACGCTGTAGAAAAGTATTTAGAATCAGTAAGCGCGACATTATTAAAAATGAATTGCTGATTTTTTAGTGTCACTTTAGAATCAAAATCAAAACTATAATCAATATTAAGATATGGAATTCCTAAACCTGCTTTATTTAGTAATAGTTCACCGTCAATATTTGGTTTTTTTAGACTTCCACTAACTTTTGCATTACCAGATATTAAACCCCTAATATTGCTGATTACACCTTCTCCAAGAGGATTAAGTGGGTCAATGAGAAAGTCCTCAAATACAACATCTAAATTAATATTTGGATTTTGTTTGTTAACGTCAACAAAACCTTTTGCATCTAATGTCTTGATACTTGTATTTTGTAACTCTACATCTAGATTATACTTGGTTAAAGAGTTATCACCTTTTACTATACTTTTTAGATTACCAAGATTATATTGATTGACGTTAAATTGCTCTATCTCTATATCTGATTTAGGAAGATAAACGCCATCATTTTGAAGTAAAGCTAAATTACCATTTACTCTACCAGCCAAAGCTAAACTGTCTATCCTAGGAGTGATTTTAACTAATTGTACGTTTTTAAAATCTAGATTTAAATCTTTATAAGTAGAATCTCTCAGAACACCAGCTAATAATATTTCTTCATCCCCTTGGTTAACTCTGATATCATCAATTATAAAATTATCAAAATTTCTATCAAAAGTAATTTTATTAAAATTGTCTTTACTGGAATTTACAAACCAATCAAAACCTTTAAACTTTAATTCAGATTTTCTAAAACCAATCACAGATTTATTCTCTTCTGCTATTGTATAGAATAAATTCATGTCATAATCATCTGCATTATCAACTCCACCTTTAAATTCTGATTTTATAAAAAGTGTATCTCTTTTGGTGGCATTAATCAAGCTAAAATCAGAAACATTATAAATATCTGAATCTAATTTTTTTACTTCCAGATAAGTATTGTAGACAGGATTGTTATTATCTACCTCTAAATTTACATTTGTTGCTATGTAATCTTTAAAAGAAATTTTTGGAGAAATAAATTCGAGTTCAAACCCTTTTTCATCGGTTTCGATTCGTCCTTTTATTATTGTGTTTTGAGCTAGGTTTAGATTTTTATCAAATATAGTTGCAATTTGGTTGTAAATCTTAAAGTTAAAATCCAAATATTGTCCATCAGATATTTCATGAGGTTTGTAGTTGGCATATATACTTCCCAAAGAATTTTCAGCAAGTTTTATTATCTCTTCGATTTTAAATTTCCCTTGGACTTGCCCATTGATAATGTCTGGTGAGTTAACAGCTAAAGTCCTTTCCTCTTTATCAAAATTAGATAGAATTGCAAAATCTTCAAAAGCATAACGCTTATCTTGATTTTTATAACTTGTTTTTTTTACATTAATTTTTCCTCGAAGGTTATCATAGGAAGAGCCAGTAACTGCCATATCGACTATACCTCTAAATTCTGAAATGCTATCTCTTGTCACAAAATTCAAAGCTCTTAAATCAGCATATGTAACATTGGCATTAAAGTCAAATTTTTTAATCTCTTGAGACATATCTGCAAGTCCATTAAAATCTAAAATAATATTAGGGTCTTGGGTATTTAATTTTCCATTAAATATATTCTTACCTACATCTCCAGAGACAGCAATACCAATATATCTGTAACTATTATATTCTAAATAGGTTACATTTCCTTTTATATTAGTTTCTAAATTTTCTAAAGCAAAACTTTTTCCTTTTAAATCAAGATTTAATGAGGTTTCTCCAACAAGTGGGTCATTTAGAATTGTACCAATATCAAAATCTTCTAAGACAATATTTCCTTCATAATTTGCATTATTTATATCTCCAATATTTGTCAATTTTATGTCAGATTGAACATAACCCAAATCAGTTGTAATTTTTAAATCTGCATCAATATTCCTATTAGTTATTATTGATGTGCCATTAAGACTAAAATTACCAACATTAGCAAATACTGAGGGAATCGAATTACCTAATACGTTCGGAAGCAAGGCTGTCAAGTCGCTATAATTCGAAGATAAATTTTTGTAACGCCCTTCCATAATAAAATTATTATCTGCGGCATTAAACAAGTTTTTAAATTTTATATCGCCAATAATATTAGTGTTTCTAGTCGTGCTTATAATTAAGTTTTCGGCAAACAAATCATTTAAAGTACCTGATAAATCAACATTAAGATTTGCTTTTTGGTTTGTTCCAAACTCATCATAAAAAGCATTGAGCTCACTAAGTTGGACATAAGAATTTTTAAAATTTGCTGAAACTTTTACCTTGTCTGTAAACTGTTTAAAGTCTATACGTTCATAATAAAAACTAAGGTCACCAATAAGGTTTGAAGCTTTGGTTTTAATATTTAATTGCTCAAAAGTCATATGAGCAAGTGTATACTCAAAATTAGCCATCAAGTTTTCAATCCTGACACCTCGTGCATCCAAAAAACTAAAAGTATTTATACGAGTTCTAACTTCTGGACCATTTATTAAAAAATTAGTTGTATTTGCATTAAGTTCAGTAAATTTAATGATTTCAGGTGTTTTTTTATTCTCATCTATCAAACGAAAAACGCCATTATAAATAGAGATATCACTAGATGATAATAAAAAATTACTTGGTCCTTGACGCGGATTATCGTCTTCAAATCGTTCTACAAAAACATCTAAGTTTGTATCTGTAGCTCCTTTGTAAGTTTTAAGATTAAAAACTAAATCTTCAATATCTATATCACCAAAAGTTAACTTTCCGTTATAAAAATTTGTGATACTTATTATGGACGTATTCAATTCTTTGATAGCAAATAAAGTATCTAACTTATAATCTCTAATTAGAATTCCTTTAAGTTCTACATCACCATTAAACTGCAATCCAACCTTGCTAATATTAATATTTGTTTTATAGTCTTCATTAATTTTCTTGGTAGCGTATTTGCCAAGTTTAGTCTGTACAGCAGGAATAGAGAGTATTAAGACCAAAATGACAAAAAGCAGCGATATGATTGCTGCAATTTTTCCAATTATTTTTAAGATCTTTTTGATAATTAAACGTATTAATTGATGTGCGTAAAACCTTTATATTTGCACTTGTTTGTACGATTTAATTAAGGATTTAGACTACGTGTCTCAAAATTAACAATTATTGTGCCTAATCATAATTAATGACCAAAGAAAATATATACATCTTAGGAATCGAATCGTCTTGCGATGATACTTCTGCTGCTATACTTTGTGATGCCAAAATACTAAGTAATGTTGTAGCTAGTCAAAAGATACATGCAGAATATGGTGGTGTTGTACCAGAATTAGCCTCAAGGGCGCATCAATCGAATATAGTACCAGTTGTTCATCAAGCTTTGAAAGAAGCTAATATTACCAAAAACCAACTAAATGGTATTGCCTTTACTCGTGGTCCAGGATTAATGGGCTCACTTTTAGTTGGTACTTCGTTTGCAAAGTCATTAGCTTATGGATTAGAAATTCCTTTAATAGATGTTAACCATATGCAAGGGCATATTTTGGCACACTTTATTGAAGAAAGTAGCCACAAAAAACCTCCATTCCCATTTTTAGCAATGACTATTTCTGGAGGACACACACAAATCGTTAAAGTCATTAATTATTTTGAAATGGAAGTTATTGGTGAAACTATTGACGATGCTGTTGGTGAAGCCTATGACAAAAGTGGGAAAATTTTAGGACTAGGATATCCTGCAGGACCACAAATAGATAAGCTAGCGCAAGCTGGAGAACCAAAAGCATACCAATTTACAAAACCAAAAGTTGCCGGGTTGGATTTTAGTTTTTCAGGGTTAAAAACTGCAATTCTATATTTTATACAACGTGAGGAAAAAGTAAATCCAAATTTTGTAAAAGAAAACCTTAATGATATTTGTGCATCTATACAATATACAATCATTAAGATTTTAATGGACAAACTAAAACTTGCGGTTAAACAAACAGGCATTAAACATATAGCTATTGGTGGTGGTGTTTCGGCAAATTCTGGTATCAGAGCTGCGCTTAAAAGTGCAGAAAAAAAACATGATTGGACAACCTATATTCCAAAGTTTGAATACACTACCGATAATGCAGCAATGATAGCTATTGTTGGGTATTTAAAATATTTGGAAAACGATTTTTCTAATTTTGATGTCATGGCTTCGGCTCGATTAAAGATTTAATAAGATGAAATATTATAAACTGCTATTTTTATTTATACCGTTTCTCTCTTTTTCTCAGAATAACATGGAAATATATGTCGATAATATTACGACTATAGACGAAGCAAAAGCCTTCTTAAAAACTCATAAGACTAATTTTAAAGGAAAAATCATCACTTCTAACAAGGAGAAGCATAAAACGAGATTAGCGTCTGAACTTTTTGAAAAAGCAAAAGGAGGAAAAAAAGTTATAAAAACAGAAAAAGGGAAAACCATCTATAAAATTATAGACAAAAAGCAAATCATCCATTACAAAGTTAGTATCATGCTTTTTGATAATGAAAAAACTTCAATTAGCGAGATTAATTCATTACGGTCTTTCATACTTAAAAGCATTAAAAATAAAGAGCATAAATTCGAAAATTTAGCTCGTGTTTACTCGGCACATCCAACAGCAAAAACTGGAGGCGATTTAGGTTGGCTTAAAAAAGGAACTTTTTCTAATCGCTTTGAGAGAGTAGTTTCAGATAAACGCGTTGGGCAGGTATTCTCATTTGACGAGTATAGACAAAAAAAATATTATATAATAATGAAAACTCAAGATAGTAAGCAAATCGAAGAGATTACTATCTTAAAAATAGAGCAGAAATAATGCAGCTATTCTATAATCCAAATGTTTCTGAAGCTGACAGCATCTTAAATTTTGATAAAGATGAAAGTCGACATATTGTGAGAGTTCTGAGAAAAAAATCTGGAGATATAGTACACATTACAAATGGCAAGGGTTGGTTATTTATATCAGAATTAATTTCTGTTGAACAAAAGTATTGTTCTGCTAAAATTATTTCAAAACAGGAATTTAAGAAGCGAAATTATAAACTACATTTGGCAGTTGCTCCCACCAAAATTAATGACCGTTTTGAGTGGTTTTTAGAAAAAGCAACTGAGATAGGTGTCGATGTCATTACACCTATTATATGTGACCATAGCGAACGTAAAGTTATAAAAACAGAGCGCTTTGAGAAGATTATTCAATCTGCAATGAAACAATCTTTACAATACCAATTACCTGAATTAAAACCATTAACTTTATTTAAAGATTTTATAAAGCAAGATTTTACAGGGCAGAGATTCATTGCGCACTGCGAAGAAACTGAACGTAAGTCTCTAAAATCACAAATAAAATCTAGAACAGATATTACTATACTTATTGGTCCTGAGGGTGATTTTTCTGTTAAAGAAATTCAAACTAGCTTAAAACATAATTTTATTCCTGTAACTTTGGGTAACACAAGATTACGAACCGAAACTGCTGCAATTACTGCATGTCATTCGGTAGCTATTTTAAATGAATAAAATGAAATTACACACCTTTATTTTCTTATTTATATACACATCAGTCACTTGTGCACAAAGTGTAGCTATCTTAAAATATAATGGTGGTGGAGATTGGTATGGCAACCCAACAGCACTACCAAATCTGGTTAAATTTTGCAATGACAATATTGATACAAATATTAAAGAAAACATTAAAACTGTTGATGTCGGAAGCATTGATATTTTTCAATATCCATTTTTACACATGACAGGTCATGGTAATGTGTTTTTTAGTGATGATGACAGCGAAAACCTCAGAAAATATTTGATCTCTGGTGGCTTTTTACATATCGACGATAATTATGGGATGGAGTCATACTTAACAAAAGAGTTGAAAAAGGTTTTTCCAAATAAAGAACTTATAGAAATTCCAAAAACACATCCTATTTTTAAGACTGCCTATGATTTTCCAAATGGCCTACCTAAAATACACGAGCATGATGGCAAGGCGCCAAAAGCTATGGGTGTTTTTCATAAAAGCAGACTTATTTTACTTTTTACCTTTGAAAGCGATTTAGGTGATGGTTGGGAAGATCAAGAAGTCCATAACGATCCAGAAGATGTGCGTCAAAAAGCACTTAAAATGGGTGCAAATATCATGAAATATGTTTTTATAAATTAATGAGATCAACAATTGAGCTTCCATATTCTTTTTTGGAATCATATTTTGACTTCAACAACCCTGAAAAAACTACTAGTCAAAAACTATTAATAGCATTCATGGGATTAACAATACCCTCAATATGTATTAGCATTTCAATAATTGAATTGATTGCTTTTAATCGCTAAAATAAAAACATAAATCAAGTTGCAGCTCAACCACTATAATTCAACTTTTAAAAAACAAAAATTTCCTATTACTTTAATTTGTGATAATGTGACTAATGCGCCAAATATTGGTAGCTTACTTCGTATTTCGGATGCCCTAGGAGTTGAAGAGCTTATTTTTTGTGGTGAAAATTCACAGCTTGGCAAACGCATGAAAAAAACCTCTCGGTCTACTGAAAAGTATGTTTCGTATAAAGAGGAGTCTGATATCCTTCAAGTTGTTACAAGTTTAAAAGCAAAACGTTATTTTATTATCGCACTAGAGATTACTGACAGCAGTATTAGTTTGGATGATTTTATACTAAATACCAATCAGCCAATAGCATTAATCATTGGTAATGAAAATGTAGGCGTCTCTGAAGACATTTTAAAACTCGCAGACGAAATAGTTCATATTAAAATGTTTGGCGAAAATACCAGCATGAATGTTGTACAAGCCACTTCAATTACACTTTACGAACTAATAAAACAACTCCAAAATTAAGAGGTATTTGCCTTGGTTAATTTATTTCAGCATCTTTGACTAAAACAAACTTATGAATTCAAAAACCATAACTAACGGAATATTAAGAGCCATCGTAATATTGCTTGCAATAGCTCTGGTGTCTTACTTTTTATTTAAAATACAATCCGTAATAGTTTATATTATTGTCGCAGCTATAATATCATTAATTGGTCGACCTTTAGTACTATTTTTAAGACGAAAATTAAAGTTCAATAATACTGTTGCTGTTGTGGTTACTATGATATTATTCATTGGTGTTTTTATTGGTTTAGTTGCTCTTTTTATTCCTTTAATTGCAGAACAAGGTCAAAAGTTAGCCCTATTAAACACAACTGACTTAGAAGAAAATGTGCAGAACTTATATGACCAAATAATTAACTATTTTGAATTTAATAATATAGATGTAGAGCAATCTATTAAAGACTCAGGGTTGTTATCTAAAATTGATTTTGCCCTGATTCCTGATTATTTAAATAAGGTTGTCAGTGGCCTAGGTAGTTTTAGTATTGGTTTGTTTTCTGTGCTGTTTATTTCATTTTTCTTCCTAAAAGATAGTAAACTATTTGAAGAAGGCATCATAACATTTGTTCCTAAAGACAAAGAGACGCGTTCTAAAAGATCTTTTAACAAAATAAAAGACTTGTTATCACGATATTTTGGTGGATTACTACTTCAAATTCTAATTCTATTTATAATCTACACGGTTGTATTACTCATTTTTGGAATTGACAATGCCATTGTTATTGCATTTCTATGTGCTTTATTAAATCTCATTCCATATGTTGGACCTTTAGTTAGTGCTTTTTTAATGATTTTATTAAGCATGTCTAGTAATTTGGGTGAAAGTTTTAGTGATGTCATTTTACCCAAAACCTCTTATGTAATGATAGGTTTTGCAATAGCTCAGGTAGTAGATAATTTCTTCAGTCAGCCTATTATATTTTCAAAAAGTGTTAAATCGCATCCTTTAGAAATTTTCTTAATTATAATCATAGCTGGCATCTTATTCGGTATTGTCGGCATGATTATCGCTGTACCAACTTATACAGCCATTAAAGTTATTCTAAAGGAATTTTTGTCAGAATATAAAGTGGTCAAAAAACTAACTCGAGGCTTGTAATATATTTTGAATTTGTCTATTCTAAATACCGAAGTTCAAGATTTTATTAATGCTAATCTTAATGAAGATATTTCTAAGCTACTTTTAAATGGTATTTCTTTTTCTGAAATTGAAGCTAAAGATATTATTAAGCAAATTGAAGCAAAAAAACGCTCTAAAAAGAAATTACCAACTTGGTTCAATTCAAAAAATATTTACTTTCCGAATAAATTAAATATAGAACAAACCTCTTCTGAAGTTACAGCAAATTATAAAGCTAATTTAGTTTCAGGAAATTCGTTGATTGACCTCACTGGTGGATTTGGTGTAGATGCTTATTATTTTTCAAAACGAATAAAAAATGTAATCCATTGCGAAATAAACAAAAGTCTTTCAGAAATTGTAAAGCATAATTATAAAACTTTAAATATTAATACAATTGAGTGTCTTAATGAAAATAGTATTGAAGCTTTAAAACACATCGATCGACCTTTCGATTGGATTTATATAGACCCTTCGCGTCGTGATGACACCAAGAAAAAAGTCTTTTTATTGTCAGAATGTATACCAAATATCAAAACATTTCAAGGCTTATTCTTAAAGTATGCTAATAATGTGATGATTAAAACTTCACCTTTATTAGATATCAAAGCTACTCTAAATGATTTAAAACAAATTAAAGAACTGCATGTAATAGCTTTAGATAACAAAGTTAAAGAGTTGCTTTGGGTTTTAGAACGTGATTGTAAAACAGAATTTATAATTAAAACG
>ERZ1048068.1496-NODE-1496-length-17870-cov-7.065731_pt1 | contig 17870 bp, 19 predicted proteins | sample MGYA00383098_ERZ1048068 | MGnify/ENA primary metagenome ERZ1048068 (study PRJEB29581, sample SAMEA5548368) | metagenome | biome: marine; feature: coastal; material: water | depth 1 m | study: Short-term variability in the microbial, nano- and picoplankton... | reverse complement strand
CCTCACTCGGCACCGAAAAATTCCACTCACCGTCTCGTCTACTGCCCTGCGCACCCTCCTGCGTAATCGCCGCCACATTATTAGGCGAGGGTCTACGCTCAATTTCACCGCTTTCTTGCACCTCACTTTCATGTAAACTAATCTAACTAGTAGCGCAGCGGCCCTCAATAGCCACCAGTGGCCAAAAATAGCCAAGCACAAAACGCAGACACGCCCTATGACCGACATCGATAAGCTTGACTCCGAAGCTCAGCCTCGCCTGCCCGAACATTCGCCCGAAACAGAGAGGCCCGATACACTGCCCACGCCTCAGCACCCAAACACAGGGCTCGGCGAACGCATCACCCATGCATTAAAAGTTGCATGGGCAGAGAATCGACAATTTTTCCTGATGTTAACCTGCATAGTCTTCTTTAAAAGCGCGGTAGCCGACCTCAGCTCAATATCGGGCGCATCGATGGAGCCTACTTTACTCGACGGCGACAAAGTTTGGGTCAATAAGCTCGCCTATGATATTAAAGTGCCTTTTATCGAAATCAATCTCGCCGAGGTAGGCGAACCCAAACGCGGAGATATCGTGATTATCGACTCGAAGCGCGCCGGTAAACGGTTGATCAAGCGTATCATCGGGCTTCCCCATGACACAGTGGCGATGCAAAATAACGCGTTAGTCATCAACGGAGAACCCGTTAACTACGAAGTGGTTTCCCGCGACGAAAGCTCGGTGATTATCATCGAAGCGCTGCTCGAATTTAGCCATCGCGCGCAGCTCGCTAGCGGGTATGTAAGCCGCAGCCGCCGCAGCTACGGACCGGCGGTGGTACCCGAAGACCAGTATTTCGTGCTCGGTGACAATCGCGACAATAGTGCCGACAGCCGAGCTTACAGCTTCGTTCCGCGCGAAGAAATAGTCGGGCGTTCAAGATCAGTGGTGTTCTCACTCGACGGAAATAACCTCTACTTTTTCCGCAGCGAGCGCTTCCTAACTCCGCTTAATTAGACCGCGCAGTCGTTGCCACATATTTGACTTAACCTTAAATTCAACTTCATTTTCCCCAGCGGGCACCTCATCGATTCCTGGTATTGATCCAACCGAATCGTCCTCTTTTTGATCTAGCATAGCTAACATAACGGCTTTTTCAGGGGCCTCAACAGCTTGCCCAACCAAGTTTTCAACCTCTTCCCCCGAGAGTTTTCTCAAATTGAACACATCAAAGTTAGCAGCTTTCTCGAGCAATTCAGCACGCAGAACCGACTCGGCGGGCGCTGCCACTAATACACCAATATTAGAAGCTCTCAATTCATTTGTCAGCGAATCAATCAGAGCCCACTCGAGATCTGAGGTATAACTCTCGTTGTCAATAACTAGAATTCTTCGAATCTGGTCAGTCTCTCTTTCCCCTACTTGCGAAAGAGGAAGCTCCTCTAGTTCCTTATTAATAAGTTTAACTAAATCATCACCAAATTTCGGATCAAAAAAAAGCAGACGGATATTTTCATCGTCTTTAAGTTCACTAATAAGTATTTCTTTATAAAAATCTTGGTATGCCACTCCACTTGAGTCGAGCACGCAAAAAGGCTTATCTGACTTCGTCCCCACAAGTATTTGCGCCATCATACGCTCGTGTTGTAGACAGAAAAAGTTAACATCCGATTTCCACCGCAAGGTCTCTACTGAATCTGCGTCGTTCGAATCAGCAAGGGTTTGAATTGCGACTACCTTCAGATCATTTTCTTGCATCGCATCGATCTCCTATAATCACGATTTTCGGCCTGTCTCGTCAAAACTCATTTCGGGTGGAATACTAAGTACAGGTTTTTTAATCCGTTGCCCGTGATTCTCAAATGAGTTCATTTTAAAGACATAAGCAATAACCTCTGCCACAGCCTCAAAAAGCGCTCGAGGAATGTCATGATTGATTTCAGTCGTAAAGAATAACGCTCTCGCTAACTGCGGCTGTTCAAAAAACATAATTCCAGACTCTTGACCTTTCTCTCTAATTTTTTGCGCCATAAAATCAGCACCTTTAGCAACGACTTTAGGCGCTTCGTCTGTCCCAACTGCATACGAAAGGGCAACTGCAAAATGTGTTGGGTTGGTGATGATTACATCCGCCTCGCTAATCGCGTCTAGCGTCGATGCCATAGCGATTTCGCGCTGTTTTTGTCTTATTCTCTGTTTAACTTCAGGCCTGCCCTCCGAGTCCTTGTACTCATCTTTTATTTCTTGAATAGACATCTTTAATTGATTCTTAAACGAGATCATTTGATAGGGCACATCTATCGCCGCGATCACTAAAAGAGACAAGGACACTAGTAGAATTCCGAAACCTAGTATGTCTAAACCTCTTGATGTTGCGATTAACGGATTCATCCTAGTCAACGAAAAAATGTCTTCGAAGTACATAACGACAACAAAGAGCACCATGCTGCCAATTAAAATCAGTTTTAATAAGCCCTTGACCAGCTCAACCAACCCTTTCAGACCGAACATTCGACTTAATCCCTTAAGAGGATTCAGCTTCGAGGCTTTCGGGTAAAATCCCTTCATAGAGAAGCCAATGCCTCCTACGAGAAACGCGGCACCGAAGGCGAGAAATACGGTCACCGCAAAAATTGGTAGGATTGACCCTAGGCCGCGTAAAAATAGCGTACCTAACATCGACGGTACAAGTGCAGTGTCACGCACAACTCTCTCATCGAATAGAAATGCTTCTTGCAAAATTCCGATGATATCCTGACCGATCTGACCCCCATAGAAATACACCACCAGAGCAACGCCAATAGTCAGAAGAGCGACGGATAAGTCTTGAGAACGAGCAAATTGCCCCTCCTCTCTAGTTTTTTCTAATTTTTTCTGGGTGGGTTCCTCGGTTTTGCTGTCGTCTTCAGCCATTATAGCCTCTCAAAAAAACTGGCTAAGGTAGTAAAACCATCGCTCCAAATACTATCGATTCGTAAAATTATTCCTGGCAAAGCTAAGATGAGAATTAGAAAGCCGGCAAACATGACTGCCGGAAAACCAACGGAAATAACGTTCAACGCAGGCGCTGATCTCGTCACCATACCTAATCCTGCATTGACTAACAGCAAAGCAATCATTAGAGGCAAAGCGAGAAGAAGTCCACCCATGAACAGCAGTGGCGTCCACTCGATAAACACCTCATAAATTATGCTTAACGAGAACATTTCTCCGACTGGAAAGATAATAAAGCTCTGCATTAGTATTTGAATAAGTATGAGATGCCCGTCTGCGACAAGAAAAATTAGAGTCGATAGAACAACTAAAAACTGTGAGATAACTGGAACATTACCGAACGTTGGGTCCATTAGATTAGCCATGCCAAGGCCCATTGAATTTGATATTGCCTGCCCCGCAACCGTAATAGCGCCATTGATAATCTGTAGAATGAAGCCAGATACTACGCCCAGTAAAAGCTGGGCTAGGACTGCTGTGATTAGTTGATGAAGTGCTAAAGATTGTGTATCAAAGCTCACTAGATCTACTGCCAAAATGGTTAAAACAGTTGCAACAATCAGACGAAAACGTAGGTTAAAAGCGCTTAAGCTAAAAACGGGAGCCGACAGGATGAAAGCTGAAATACGCACAAAGGGTAATAGGAACGCATAAAAGTAGTCGACAATTTCTGCGGCTAGAAGATTGATCATTGCAAGTACAGCGGAATGGTCATCAGTAGTTCTTGGAAATGCGTAACCAGCAAAGTAATCTGCCAATTACCTATTAGGAAGAGCAACACGACTAGAAGAATTAATTTTGGAATGAAACTGAGAGTCATCTCTTGAACGGAGGTGGCAGCTTGAATGAGACCAATTGCAACCCCTACAATGAGAATGCCCAGGAGCAGAGGGCCTGCAATCATTGCAGCCACGAGTAATGCATCCTGCCCTAGCGTGATCACATCTGATGTGTTCATAGTTTTGGCGCTTCTCCTACAGTGAAAAACTTGAGGTTAAGGATTGCATTATCAATATCCAACCATCAGCTAGCACGAATAACATGAGCTTGAATGGCATAGAGATCATCATAGGACTCAGCATCATCATGCCCATAGACATCAAAACGCTCGCTACAATCAGGTCGATAATAACGAATGGAATGTAAATCAGAAATCCGATCGTAAAGGCTGTCTTTAGTTCCGACGTCATGAACGAGGGGATTAGGATGCTAAGCGGTATGTTTTCTTCGACCCCATCGTATTCGTAGCCACCTATATCCGAAAAAATCATCAGATCGTCTTCTCGAGTTTGTGTGACCATAAATGTTCGGACAGGTACTAGGGCAACGTCAATCGCAGACTCGGCAGAAATGTCCTCTTCAACGTACGGCACGAAGGCATCGTTATAAATAGTCTCGAAAATAGGCGCCATTATGAAAAAGGTTAAAAAGAGTGATATTCCAACGATTACCAGATTGGGCGGCGTCTGCGCAGTTCCAAGTGCCTGCCTAAGCAGCGACATCACTATGATTATTCTAACGAAAGAAGTCATCATAATTAGAAGTGAGGGCAACAATGTCAGAACCGTCATCAGAATGACGACCTGCAGCGTTAGGCTGTAATCTGTCCCGCCGGCTGCGCTTTCATTGATGCTGATGAGGGGGATGCCCGTCTGACCGAAAGCATTGCTAGCAGCCGTCAAACATATAACAGAGACCGGCAGCAGGGCCGCTAATTTGATGCTCAGCTTTTTCGTTATCTCTGTTATCTTCATCGACCTTGCAGCCTCTCGGAGGACGTGCTATCCATTGTATCGGCAGAGGCTGTCCACAAGTGCTCTATGCGATCGCCAGACAAAGCCAAAAGAGACATTCGATCATTTACTTGAATTAGTACGACAGACTTATTTGATTCGAGATAAGCTTTTTCGAGGACAGTCACCAGCCCAGCACCCTGCTGGCCGAGACCTGGTCTGGACCGTCGCAGGTAATAAAAAAAGAGCGCGAGAAGAGCGAAGACGATCGCCAATGACGATATTAGCCTGAAAACAATTGAAAATTCCATTTTTTAGCCTAGCAGCGCAATTAAGCGTTTAAGTGACTTTCGGCATATAGCGCACTCTCGTAGCGTTCGAGGGCCGAGTACCGCTAGCCAACGTTCTGGCCCAACTTCAGCCGCGCGCTTTTAGGAACAATCTGCGTTAAACGTATGCCGTAGCGTTCGTTTACTAAGACAATTTCGCCTTGAGCGACTAAAGTATTATTCACCAGTAGGTCTAGTGCCTCACCCGCAAGCCGGTCTAATTCGACGATCGAGCCTTGGGTGAGCTGCAACAAGGACTTGATCGGCAGGGTGGTCCTACCCACCTCTACTGATATCGTCACCGGAATGTTTTTCAATAGGTCTGAATCTAAGCTTAGTCCGCTGAAAGCATCGGCATCAGTCTTAGCTGATGTTCGGCTTGAACCTGCGGCGCCTTGTAGTAGGACATCTTCTTCCATACCAGTTTCCGTATTGTCATCTGACATACCGCCAGCCCTCCTTATAAAATATTATTTTTTATTAAGATTTAGAAAAAGTATTAGCAGTGAGTTCCACCGCCGCCTTGCCGTCTACTTCGCCAACCGATCCTATGAAAGCTGGTGAATTCTTGACGTCGACCTCGGCATTGTCGAACAGCTCTACCGGCAGTACCTGCCCCACACGAAGCTGTTCGAGCTCTCCAAACGTCAGTTCTAACTCGGCTATCTTCACGCTAAGCTCTAATGGAACATCTTCACAAGCTGAGCGTAAATCATTACTCCAGCGAATCGTCTGATCGTTCTCTTCATCGGTGGTGACAATGCGGCTTCGCAATAAATCTCTTATCGGCTTAAGGAGGGAAAAAGGTTGGATAATCTCAACGAAACCCTCTTCTCCTTCGCCCATAATAAACTGAAATCGGCTAACGAGCATCGAATCATCATCGTCTGCGATTTGGGCAAAGGCAGGGTTCACCTCTTGGCTAACCCGTTGAAAGTCAACTTGTAAGATCGGCGCCCAAGCCTCCTTTAGTGAACCTAATACGATGTTCATAAGCAAATTAATAATTGTGTCTTCTGTTAGCGTGAATAACTTTGTCACCATCATCTCTTCACTTCCCGCGCCGTGGCCACCAAAGAAGCTATCGAGCGTCGAAAAAATTATTTTAGGATCGATGATTACCAGACTAATCCCCCGCAACGGCTCCATCCTAACCGTACTAATGGCAAGCGGCGCAACTAAGTGTTTTATGCATTCGCCGAACGGCTTTATCTCAACCTGGTTCACAGTTATTTTCGGTGTAGTACGGAGAACCTCAATTAGTCCCATCCTAACCTGCCGAGCGAATCTTTCGTTAACGAGATCGACGGCTGATTGATTGAAACCTAGCGCGGTGTCTTCGCGGGCTAGGTCATGACTAATCGCCTTCGATTTTCCGGATGCATTAATAACTTCAGACGCGGAATCAGTCATCGCATCAGAAATTGCATTCAGCTCTTCTTCGGTAAGGTCAGTACTAATGCCTGTCATCTCAACGTCCTACGCTCATTTTCAGGAAAAGCGGTTGTGCCGCTATTGCATCAAAAATTCTGTGAAGAGTACTCTCTCTACTCCACCGAAACCTTCATTCTGTTCAAGCTCGGCATTAACAACTACCGCAAGCTCATCGCCCACGCGCTGCCGAAAACCAACCTCTAGGGTTTCTTCCTCGGTAATAAAAGATAAATGTTCTAGAATTGCTGAACGTACAGCGAGCTCGTGCTTGACTATGTTATCTATAACTACTTGATCGTAGTGAGTGCTCATGGTGAGATTCATTTGCATCACCTTGCGAGAATTCGCGACGTTAGACACGAATGCTTGAGTAAACTGATGATATAGCGTGTCCAACCGGTTGCTGTCTGGGATTTCTAAAAGTTGTGGGGTATCGGGATCAGGATCTGCGATCGCAACACCTCCTTCACTCGAACCACCATCGATCGCATTGAGACGACGCAAAATTTCATCGTCGCTCTCGAACGCCCCAGAAGCATACAAAATGCCAGTAATCAGGGCTGTCATGATGAATATCGAACCCAGGCAAGCGACAGCGATTAACAGCAAGGTTCGCTTATCGAACCTAGCACTTGCAGTCTTAGTGTCTATTTTATCTTCTGCCATTTTTTCTCTCCAATAAAAACTAGTTTAGATGCGCAACACTCAGCGACTTAGACATAGGTGTCGAGCCCATCTTCAGAGCTAGAACCGAGTTGGCGCTCTCGAGTCACTGCTTGTTGATCTGTCAAATCAGCCGTACCAGGATCACTTACGGGGCCGCCCTCTTCATTATTGTTATTTGATCTTCCATTCTTGCTACTTGAGCCCTGCGAGTCTTGGTTACTGTTTAAGCTCACCGCCAATTCGCTTAGTTTATCATTCTGCAGACTCTCACGCAGTGCTGGCAAATTCTGCTCTAGCACCCGAACAGACTCGAAATTCTCCCCCGCCATACTGATCCTAAGCCCACCGATTTCTGAGTAACTGATCTCAACGTTAACTTTGCCGAAGTTTTCAGGGTATAAAGCCACTGTGAATTTGGTTACGCCATCGGTAACCTTCGCCAACTGACCTACTATGGTTTCTTTCATATCTGCGGCAAAATTTGACACTAAAACAGGTCGTGAAGCTAACTCAAACCGCGCCGTAGGCTGGGGTTTTTCAAAACTGTTTGCCGCGGATAACCCAACAGACGCCAAGTCAGTGCTTTGCCTCTCAACAGCAGGTATGTGTGCATCGATTCTTTCAATTTCTGTTTTAGCAGAGTTTTGAGATGCGCCAGTATTATCCGCTGTTATATCTGTAACCGAGAGCTTAATCTGAATTCCGCTTTTTTCGGAAGCCAATTTTCCCTGCATTTGTGTTTGCTGCGCACGGCTGAATAATGCCGCTGCACCGCCCATCTCCTCTTTAATGCTCGAATTGTTGACCGAAGTGCTTTCAGAACCAACTTCAATGCGAAGCGCAGCTTGTTGTAATTTTTTTGGCGAGCCGGCTAGCCTAGGGCTAGTCTTGGTCGCAGAATCGAAGGTCCATGCGTCTGCGCGCTGACCAGATCGCTGGGCCTCGTTGACTTGCGTTTGCGAGTTTACGGCAACAAAACTCAAAAACTCTGCTGCAGCCTTATTTATGACTTTGGGATTATTCGTTGTCTCACTCGTGATTTTAGGGTTGTTCGCCGTCTCAACCGCGCTCTCGGTAACGATTCTCTGGGCTACGGATTTTATTTCCTGTGCGGCGGACGATCGACTATTGATGGCAAGAGCACCCTCCTTTTCTGCTCGTGCAAACGAAGATGTCGTAACCCCCCTGGAAGTTTCTGAGGCGCTTTCGGTATCCTTTGATAGATGCCAGCGAGCTCCTGGCGCAAAGGTCGTTGCCAACGCGCTATTCTCCGGACCCAGAATAACCTGTCGCTTCTCACGCAGCGTGGCAACCCTAATGTGAGGTTCCGGGATGAGTGTCTCTAAATTTAGTGACTGTGGGCCTCGCCCTAGTTCGGAGGGAAAGACGCCCAGGCCATCAGGGGTGTCCGATTCCGCTCGCGAATCGGGCATGTCAGCCAACATAGTTCCACTACGAGTCTGGGCTTGCATAATATGTTCGAGATGCTGCGACACAATTGGGTTACTTTTTCGAAACTGAGTGAGTTGATCCTCATCGCCCTGTTGCCCAATCACGTCGTCACGGAGCGTAAGATCCATAACTGAAATCGGCAAGTCTTCGCCGCTTTCGCCCGCTTCACTCGCCGCTTTTGCCGCCTTCTCGTTTTTTATAGCCCTCGCGAGCAGTTCGCCAAACTCTACCTCGCCCTCTCGATTCGAGTTGGGAAGCGGTTTTTGCGCGCCTATGTGGCTGACCACTTCGGCGATATCGTATTTTGATACTGTATCCATATTTAAACATGCTCCCGGTTTATTCGTGTCTTCTGCTTTATGCCTAGAATAGGAGCAATTTTCGTACCATGATTTGTAAAAAGCGGGCTGTACGCCCTTCACTCAGCTTAATTTAACTTGATTTCGCCAAATAGCTTCGCAGCCCAATAGCATCTAAATTTTTGTTTTCTTTCGTTTTTTCTTCCGACTCAGCCTTCCTCTTTATGCTATCAGAGACCTTCCTGTATTTAAGAATCTCATTCTGATGAATAACAATTTTTTCTGTTACTGCGCTAATGGCATTCTCACATTGCTGATCAAACCCTTCGAGGTCGCGCTTGGCAGTAAGAAGCTGAGAGATCATATTCATCCTGTCATAAACCTGTTTAATTCCGAACTCAAACTCTGATTGCGCTTGTAACTTAGACGAATATTCTGCGATATAATTGTCAACATCGACAAGCCTCGCCTCAAGCCGAGACTTCTCTTCGACGAGCTTGCTCTTACTTTCGCCAAGCACCCTAAGACTCGCCGTCTCTTTGTCGGCTAGCGTCTTCCAAACAGAGGCTGGATCCATCATGACTCAAAGACTTTGTTGAGCCCCTCCAGGGAATCACTCAGCGTGTGAACATTCCCACTGTCTTGACGGAGGAATTCGTCAATGGCTGGTTTTAACCTGATCGCTTCATCGATTTCTGGGTCGCTATTAGCTGCATAGGCGCCCACTTGAATTATGTCTTGTTTTTGTAAATACAACGTCCAATATTTTCTGAGCTTCTGAGCGGCGCGAAAATGATCCGGCGCTACTATTGCTGAGGCTATTCGTGAGATCGAGCCCTCGAGATCGATGGCGGGGTAATGGGCTGCATCAGCGAGTGATCGAGACAACATAATCTGACCATCCAATGTTGCGCGGGAGAGATCAACAATTGGGTCGCTCTTATCGTCACCCTCTGCCAGCACAGTATAGAACGCGGAGATAGAACCAACGCCGCCGACGCCAACTCCTGCTCGTTCGATGAGTTTCGGAAGTAAACTGAATACCGACGGTGTATAACCCTTTGTCGTCGGCGGCTCGCCGACGGCCAGGCCGATCTCGCGCTGAGCATGAGCGACCCGAGTCAGGCTGTCAAAAAGAAGTAGCACGTTTTTACCTTTCGCGCAGAAATGCTCGGCAACAGCATGAGTAAGATTTGCTGCCTTGATTCGCATTACCGGTGACACGTCGACCGGCGCGGCTATCACTATTGCTTTTTTCAGCCCCTCTTGACCCAGAGTCCTTTCCACAAACTCTTGAACCTCACGTCCGCGTTCGCCAATCAAACCGATGACCACGACATCTGCCTCAGTATTTCTAGTAAGCATGCCAAGCAGCATGCTCTTGCCGACACCCGATCCCGCAATAAGGCCCATCCTCTGCCCCTTGCCAAAAGTTAGACAAGCGTTGATTGAACGTACACCGGTATCTAGCACGTCGGTGATCGGCCCCCTTGCCATTGGATTTATGGATTGACTTTCCAGCGGCATTTGCATTTCATAGTCGATCGCGCCCTTACCATCAATGGGTTCACCTGAGCCATCAACGACACGTCCAAGCATTGCCGAACCGACGCTGCATAGCGAAGCTGACTGCTCCAATCTGACGATACTTCCGGCCTTAATGCCGTCAAGCGAATGCACCGGCATTAGAACGATCTTGCGTTCATCGAAGCCGATTACCTCGGCGTCAATTTCGCGTCCTGGGCCATCGACCTCGATGACACATTGCGATCCGATTTCGGCGGAAATACCTGCTGCCTCGATCGTCATACCCACTACGCGAGTCACGCGGCCAAAGCGTTCTGTACTGGCCGCCGACAGAGATACTGCAAGATTGTTAATTTGGCTAAGAAAAGCATCTTCCGCTTTCATAAAATTCTCTACTTTAATTAATTTTTGCAGTTTTCATCGTCCAGCGACTATTTATTTACTTATTTCTTAGTAACTTTCTTTTTGGGTGAATTTTTTCCCTTTACTATTTTTACCGACGCGGCAGTATTTTTTTGGCGAATAACACGTGCCGGCTTTTTAACCCTCTTACTACCCTCCGCAAGCACCTGCTCTACAACATGCTGAACTCGATTCTCAATCATATTTTCGACGATCGATTCGCTCATAGTCGCGCGCACACTGCCACGCGTCAGGCGCGGATCGGAAAGAATTTTTATCGGCGACTCTGAATCGAAAGAATGATTTTTTAATAGCGCTGCGTCCACCGGGTGGAGAAACACGCGCACTTCACCGTTTGACTCGGCTTCCATCTCTTCGAGCAGGGACGAAACGATTTTCGCAATAGAATCTTGGCTCTCAGAAAGACCAGTAGCCATAATTGTCTCGATAGCACTAACGACGAGTTCACGCACAGGATCATAGAAACCAGTAAGGTCTACATTTTGCTCCCGCAAGTTACCAATCAGTGACTCAAGCTGATTTAGCCGATCGTCAAACTCGAGCGACTCATTCTCTTTACAAGCGTTGTAGCCACGAAGATATTCAGCTTCTCCTAGTGCGCGAAATTCAACAGGGGTAAAAGTAGGCAGCAGATCAGGATCAATCAACAACGAATCTTCATTCTCTGCATTCGATGCAGCTTCACTAACTTCGAGCGCCCTTTCAGCAAAGCTCTTTTGCTCTGCCTCACTTTCTTCGCTACTTAGTTTTTCTTCCGACTGCTGCTCCTCTTCCCTCTTGGAAAACTTCTGCTCCTTCGCGTGCGAATCAGCAACAAGGCCTACGGCTTCGTCGTTCTGCGCCAAAGGATTCCATTTTTTAAATCCCTCCATGGTGTCGTTATCGGACACTACTCGTGGTGTAAATTGAGGGGCACTCTTCTCTGGAATAATCCAGGGGGTGAACTCGGGGGATTTAGACAAAATCATCACCTCTTCCTGCTAGTACGATATCGCCAGCGTCGGATAGCCTGCGGGCAATACGGAGTATATCTTTCTGCGCTTCTTCTACATCCGTGATGCGTATCGGACCCTTATCTTCCATATCGTCAAGGAACATAAGTCGTGCGCGCTGTGACATATTGCTTAAAAATCTCTCTTTAACTGTCTCAGTGGCTCCCTTTACTGCAGTCATAAGTAGGTCGCTGTCTACGCTGCGCATCAATGTCTGTACGCTGCGATTATCTAGCGCATCGAAGTTTTCGAAGGTAAACATATTGTCTTGGATCTTATTCGCAAGCTCCTCATCTTCAGCGTTGATACTTCCTAGGATCTGACCTTCCATATCCGTTTTTGTGAAATTCATGATCTTCGCGGCGGTCTTTATACCACCAAAGGTCGATGCTTTCGCCGAAGAACTAGAGCTGAACTGTTCTTGCATTACAGTCTCTAATTTCTTCATCGCTTCTGGATGAACCGTCTCAAGCGCAGCGACGCGATGAACTACATCTGCTCGAACATTACTAGGAATAAAATTAAGCACGTCAGCAGCAATATCGTATTCGAGAACTGAAAGAATAATGGCAATAATCTGCGGATGTTCGGAGGCAACCATCTCTCCTATCGACCGCGCGTCCATCCATTGAAGAATATCTAGCCCCTTACTTGATGAGCTGGGCAGTATGCGGGCTAGCACCGACGCCGCCTTGTCATCGCCGAGTGCCTTCGTGAAAACATTAGTGACGTAGTCGGCAGTGCCAAGACCAATATTTGTCTGCTGTTTGATGGTCGACACGAAGTCGTCCAGCACTGTATTTACTGCTTCTTGGGAAATATCAGCGACCCCAACCATATGTGCCCCTAGGGACTGAACTTCACGAGGCGACATAAAACTTATAATCTCTGCGGCCTGTTCCTCACCTAAAAGCAAGAGTATGACTGCCGCGCGGTCGGCGGGCAGTAGCATATCTATATCGTTTTTAGCCTTGTCTTCTGACCCATCAACGCCAATTTCTTGTTCGTCAGCCATTATAGATTCTCCTTAAGCTCGCTTGGTGGCAACCATCTTCTTGAGTAGACTCGCTACCCTAGAGGCATCTTCGTCGACCAACATACGTACGATATTGACTTTATCATCGTAGGTGTTTGCCGTATCAAACATGTCAGCTGAGATGTTTGACTTCTTCGGCGTCAGTCGCGCTTTTAATTCCTCCAGCGTCTCGCCTGTTTCCTCGGCCCGTGCCTGTATGTCAGCTTCGCTGCGCAATACTCGGTCTCCGTCTCGCATAATTTTATAACCTGCAGCTTTGGCCTCTTCATCGGTCAGGGTGTCAGCCTCATACTCTGCATCGCCTTCCTCTTCTCCACTGGCGCTGCTATCGAGCATTAGTGTCGTTTTCGTGGATGGCTTAACCTTAGTAGTGCCAGAAATCGCATGCATGACAGGACGCACAACAATAAGACCTAAGAAAACAACACCGATCAACATTGCAATAAGCGTCGCATAACTTCTGATAGATTCATTCTCATACCAGGCCGGTTGTTCTTCGGGTGGCGTTTCTCTGAACTTGGACACTAGAACCATAATCGAGTCACCCCTAGACTCATCTATGCCCACTGCGCGCGCGACCAGGCTGCTGATTCCGCTGACATCGAATGAGTCTACCGAATCAGCATTGCCCAATGTTAGCTCATCAATTGCGTCACGGTTTAGAACAACGGCGACGCTTAATTTTGTGATGTCTCCTGAAGAATTTTTCTGATACTGAATTTCACGGTCGACTTCATAGTTTCTAGTCGTCTGACTGCTGCGGACGTTCGAGGAATCGCCATCTCGAGAGGGTGCGTTTGCATCGACTAAAACCGTGTCTGCCGGTGCGATGTTCGTTGTTTCTCCTGGCACACCAGATGCTGGCGCCAGATCTGAGGTGTCGACTTGAAGCATCTCTGAGCGAGTACTTGGCCCCGTCCCATTCCGATCGAATATTTCTGCTGTTGATTCGAATTCGGAAAAATTGACGGTAATGTCGACGTCTGAGCGAACATTGTTCATACCAACTATGGGCGACAGAAGACGCATGATCTTATCGTGATACTCCTCCTCTAGCGTACGTTTAAACGCCGCCTGCTCAGTTGCTTCGAGAAGCCCAGAAACTTCTTTGTCTGATAATAGGGAGCCCATTTGATCCACTACAGAGACGTCGTCTAAGGAGAGGTAGGGGACACTCGATGCCACCAAATTGACAATCGCCTGGACCTGAGACTGACTGACGACCCGGCCGGGGAAGGCTTCGAGTACTACCGACGCCTTTGCTGCTTGTCGGTTTCGAATATACGAACTCTGCCTAGGCGCCGCTAGGTGCACACGAGCTGCCTTGATCGTTGATATGCGCATTATGCTCTTAGCTATTTCGCTTTCGATCGTAGCTGTATATTGCGCCTGCTCCATAAACTGACTGGTCGTCATCGATGACGTTGCGCTCAGTGAGTCCAGTGCCTGAGTGCTGCCATCACTTGGCAACCCGCTGGCTGCCAGTAACATGCGCGCCTGATAGTACTCGTCACTCGCTACCATCAGGGTACCGGTACTTTGATCGAGAGTGACAGGAATGTTTGCTGCTTGCAGTTGCGCGAAGGCTTCGCTGCGATCAGCTTCCGACATGCTTGGATACAGAGCTCGCGTGCCAACTGCCGTGAGCGCAAAGTAGATCGAGAGGAAAATAAGTAGGAAGAATAGCCCGACCAAGGCCGGAATCGTGCGCTTTACCAGCGGCCGCGCCAAAAATTCAGACACCGCTGGATTCTGAACCAGTGAAGTATTCTTTTGTTGGCCGCCCGATGCGCGTCCGCCGGTTAACTCATGCGACTCGCCCATATTCTTATCGGTTGTGGTGTTGTCGGTTTGAAAGTCCATTGCTGGGCTGTCTAATGTCATCGCGTCAGCCATAATAGTTCACCTTGTTACTTATTCTTTAGTTCGGTTTGCTTAGACCGGCATATTGATAATTTCTTGATAAGCGGTAAGTACTTTATTCCTGACTTGAACCGTCGCTTCGAAGGCTAACGATGCCTTCTGCATATTCATAACTACTTCAGTCAGTGGGATGTCGCCCCCCATTTGGAACTCTTTCTGAGAATCTGCAGACGTCATCTGCAGAGAATTTACGTCTTCGATCGCACTAGTGAAGGCTTGGCTTAGCCTCTCAGAGAACGCTATAGGGGCCGTCGCTTGTTCGACTTCTTCTATCGCTGGCGCTAGAACTTCTCGAAAGTCTGCGCCTGACTTGGCTGATTCGATCTTACTTTGATAATCTCGTATTTGAGAAAGCAATGACTGTGCACTTGCGTTAATTTCCATAGCTTCTACTCCAAATTATCCGCGCGCATAGGGGCTGGGGACGGGATGTCCTGCTTTTCTAAAATCGTTGAGTTTTTGACGCAGCGTCCGCGAGCTAATCCCGAGCTCCTTTGCAGCACTGTCTCGCGTGGTGTGCTGCTTCAACGCGCTCAGAATCTGAGCGAGTTCAGCACTCGTCCGGCGTTCGCTGAGAGAACTGTATTTGGAAAAATCAAACAGCTCCGCGCTTTCACTTTGGCGCGCTGGAAGCTCGTCGTTCGCGGAGAACACGTGTATGGAGTCATCGTCTGGAAACTCATCAAAGGCGATGTCACTGGATAAAATTTCGCTAGTCTCTGACAGAATGACCGCTCGCAGGATTACATTTTCAAGCTCGCGAACGTTTCCAGGCCAAGCATGAGCAACCAACTTTTCTATTGCCTGTCGGCAGATTGCTGGGCGGGAGCCGTTGGTGTGCTTTTGAATAAATACACGCGCTAAGGGCTCTATATCCTGCGGTCTGTTGCGAAGCGTCTGGATAGGCAAGACAAAGCCGCCGAGCCTGAAATAAAGGTCCTCACGGAAGCCTTTCTCTCTGATAGCGGTTTTAATATTGACGTTCGTAGCCGAGACGATGCGGACATCGACGTTGATGGGCTTCGTCGCACCAACTCGATAGATTTGTTTCTCTTGGAGGACCCGCAGCAACTTCGACTGGAGATTCTTTGGCATCTCGCCTATTTCGTCAAGGAACAAGGTGCCACCTTCGGCCTCTTCGAAGAAACCCTTAGTGATCTGAGTTGCGCCGGTGAAAGCGCCCTTCTCGTGACCAAATAAGGTGTCTTCTACTAAGTTTTCAGGAATAGCAGCACAGTTAAGGGCTACAAAGGGCGCATTAGCACGAGGGGAAGACTCGTGGACAACCCGCGCTAGCACCTCCTTGCCCACGCCTGACGGCCCGGTGATCATCACCTGGATATCTGATTTCGCAACTTTCGAGGCAAGCTCGAAAAGCTTGACACTCGCAGGGTCTACAAAAACAAAGGGGTAGTCATCTGTCATGGTATTCATAAGTTGTCTGCTAAGTTCGCTTAGGTTTATGACTTCAAATCATCTAAAGCAAATTGCGGGCCAATTATTTTTAAACTAATAAATACAACAGTTTAAATCAGGCTTGTCAGTATTATGACACCCGATTGGAGGACAAAGTGGCTAATGAAAACTGGGGCTGTTGGAATTCGAACAGCCCAAGAGCATCTTAACTGACGCATACAGAAAGGGGAGAGGGCGTGACGTTGAGGGTCAACATTAAGGTCGTGCTGAGAAAGGGTATTTGGCCCAAGGTCTTCAAGGAAGGAGGTCAGAGGTCTTCCTCTAACACCTTGGGCCAAATTTGCTTGCAGGTGCCTCTTGCTGGGCACCCACGAACTCGGTAGTTCCTGGTCAGCTAGTTATTCCTAGCCTATTTCTTGCTATCTAGGGTTAGCTAGCAATTTTTCATTCGTTTCTGCGCTTACTGAAGCAGGGTCAAAACGCTCTGTTTCGCGACATTGGCTTGCACTGAGACTGCAGTGGCTGCCTGCGCTACAATCGAAGTGCGCGAAACCTCGGTCGTCTCTGCTGCATAGTTCGCATCCGCGACCTTGCTGAGCGAAGACGCCTGATGGCGCGCACCCTTGGTCAAATTATCAGCAGCACGCTCGAAACTCGAAACGCACGCCCCATACTTCGCCCGTTCCTCAGACGCAGCAGCAATTGCCTCATCAAGCTGTGTAAGCGCATATCCCCCATCCGCTCGCGTGGTGATAGTGATGCGCTTGTCGGCGAACTGATCATCACCCAGGGTGTTGAGCGCGCCAACGGCAGCTTCATCTCCCCCCAGCCAGAACATCGCACGCCCGTAGGCCGTGGTGATGCGACCTTGGCCCCCGCCTTCGGCAGCAAGCTTGGAATTATTTGGTAAGCTAGGCGCGCGAACGCCCTTGTTCTTAGTGACACTCATGATGCGCGCGACATCCTCGCCTTCTTTTGTATTTGCAGGCTGGGCGTAGATAGTGTCCCTGGGATTCCAGGAATTCAACGTGACAGCCATTAATTGATAGGCATCTTTACCGCCTTGAATTGTTGCCGATGTCGCAGCAGGGGTTCGAATGTCGTGCCCATTGAGCGGGGCCACCGTATTCCAGAAGGTATTCTCAGCAATCCATTGAATCTCAATCAGCAGCGCACCAAACTCAGTGTCCACCTCCGTAAGATCCCCGAACGAATACCTGTCTGAAGCGGCATGCGCAGCGAGTTCATGCATCCGTTGGAGCATTCTGACGATCTCACCGGTGGCGCCTTCCACAATTTCGAGCATCGAGATGGCGTCGTTGGCGTTTCGAGCCGCCATCGCAAGGCCTCTTACCTCTGCCCCCAATCGATCCGACTCGGATAATCCCTCGACACCGTTGTTCGATGAATTGATACGCACATTTTTCGAGAGTCGTTCCATTGCCGTCGCCTGGTTGTATCGTTTCCTTGACCGTGTTCGCTGCATCAAAGAGAGGATCGATTGTTTTAAATAGCACTCATAACTGTGCGCATTACTAGCCGAGATTAGGTAATCCGCCTCTCAACTTTACTGCTTCCTTGCCCCTGTTTACCTTTGGTACGTGTAGGTATTTGGCCCGAGGTCCTCGGGACAGGAGGTCAGAGGTCTCTCCCTCACACCTCA
>ERZ1048068.1492-NODE-1492-length-17926-cov-164.517486_pt1 | contig 17926 bp, 22 predicted proteins | sample MGYA00383098_ERZ1048068 | MGnify/ENA primary metagenome ERZ1048068 (study PRJEB29581, sample SAMEA5548368) | metagenome | biome: marine; feature: coastal; material: water | depth 1 m | study: Short-term variability in the microbial, nano- and picoplankton... | reverse complement strand
TTCTTGAATAAATCACCGCTATAACCCAGCAAATAATAATCATAGCCCTTATAACCCCAAATGAAACAGAAGTATCTGTATTTTCAAATACAGGAGGGCCAAAAATTCCATCTACAGTATTTAGATGCAAGCCCCAAAATAATGCTCCTAATATAAACATTCCTGCTGACATAAGATAATTTTTTTTATCTTCTTTGTTCAGAGAGCTAATTTTGATCCATGAACCCTTGTGTGTAATTTTTGCCATAAATATTTTTTTATTTAACCCATTGAATATATTACTAACCGAATTATTTGTCAAGTTTACTTGACATAAAAAAAACTTATCAATTAATGAAAATATATAAAATTAGTGCAATAATCAGAACATGAAAACAAATAAAATATTCTCAGTTTTTTTTATACTAATCCTTTTTTCCGGTTGTGCGCTTTTTACAGATGAATATCAAGCCAATCAAAGAAAAGTCATTGCATATCTTCTTGAAGACTTGCCCTTGCCATCAGATGCAGATATTGTAAAAGCACCTACAGTCTTGCTTGGAACTGGGGAGTCTATTTCAGGAAGAATCATCATGACTTCAGGATTTAGTCCTGCAGAAAATCTTATTTTTTACGGCACAGAAACTCTTTCAACTGGCTGGCAGCTTATTTCATCTAAGGTTGGAGAAGAGGTTACTCTGGTCTATGCAAAGGCAGGAAGATTCGCAACAATATATATATCACCAAGAAATACTGCTACTGGTTTCTTTGTAGGAGATATTGGAAGTGATATTGATATATCAGTTGTTCATCCAGATGCAATTGGAATTCAGAATCCTTATGAGGATTTAGATTATGGCTCTTTGCCTGAAAGCCCATAATTAAATATTTGGCTTAAAAAGTATCGTCATGAACGAACTAGTCTTATTAAGTTATTCACATATCTTTATTGTCTGCATGTGTATTGCGTCCATAGTGTTTATTCCAAAACTCTTTAAACATTCCTCAGCTTTAACCCACTCTTATTTAACTTATTTTATTATTAGTTTAATTATGATCAATCAAGGCATGGATCTTTATAGAGAAGGCTATCTAGACGAATGGAAATTAGGACTCCCACTTCATTTATGTGATTTTTCATCATTTTCAATATTAATTTATTTGCTAACCAAAAAAAGAGATTTTTTTATATTCGCATTTTTCTTTGGGATAGCAGGAGCAGGGATGTCTATTCTTACTCCTGATACTGGATATGGGTTTCCTGCAGTCGGTTATATACAAAATCAAATAGGCCATACTGCAATCATTCTCGGCGTTTCTTATGCAATGGTTATAGACAACCAGAGACCATATTTACAAGATGTGGCAAGGGCTCTTGTGTTTGCAACATGCTTATTAATTATAATGTATGGTGTAAATTATTTACTAGGCCCTCCTGCTAACTATTGGTTCATAGTAGAAAAACCTATAGGAGAAAACGTAACTTCCTTTATGAGGCCTGCGCCATTTCATATGATTGATATATGGCTCCTCGCAGTGGTTGTTTGCTACCTAATATATTTGCCTTATTATTTAAAAGATAGGAAGACAAAATAATCATGGCAAAAAAACTTAATAAAATTGTTGATAGAAAACAAATACCATTCAAGTATAGAGCGCGTCGACCTAAAATTGTTCAATGGGCTGCAAGGTTATTTTTAAGATCTTTTAGGTGGAAAGTAGAGGGGAAAATCCCTCCAGTGCAAGGAAACGAGAATCTAATAATAATTGCAGGACCTCATACGTCTAATTGGGATGGAGTTTTTGGATTTGCTGCAATTTTAGGCCTAGATGCAAAGATTAGTTTTTTTGGAAAACATAGTCTGTTTGACCAGCCTTTTCTTGGTAGATTTTTAAATTATATGGGTGGCATACCTGTCGATAAAACCAATCCAGGCAAAGGTTTAACTGAGATGGCAATTAAAAATATGCAAAAATTAAATGGGTCTCTTATTGCCATGTCGCCAGAAGGAACGCGAGCGAAAACAGAGAAATTCAAAACTGGATTCTTAAGAATAGCAAAAGCCGTAGAGGGAAAGATATTTTTAGCTTCATTCGATTTTGATAAAAAGAGAATATTCTTAGATACTTTCTTTGATCCGTCAGGAGACAATGAATTAGACCTTTCTTATGTAAAAGAGTACTTCACTCAGTTTGGAGCAAAGCGCCCAGAAAACTATTAGTTAGTTTATAGGCCTTTGATAATCATTTCTTCGACCATTCGTTCTACTACGAAAGTCGTTGATACTAAACTTATTTATAGTAGTATTTTTTGCTAAACTCTTCTTAATTAATTATTTAGGATAAAAAATGACAGACTCTCTAGCTACGCTAATCCAAAAAGATGATATTTCCATAATAACTTTAGATGATGGCAAGGCTAATGTTTTCTCAGAAGAAATGACGCAGGCTATTAATGATTGCTTAGATCAAGTTTCAACAGAAAATGGATCTTTAATAATTACAGGAAGGCCTGGAATGTTTTCAGCAGGATTTGATTTGAAAGTCATTAGCTCGGGCGATGTATCTAAAATTAAAAATATGTCGTTAAAAGGCTTTAAACTTTTATCACGAATATTTTCTTTTCCAAGACCGATAGTTGCTGCTTGCTCAGGGCATGGCATAGCATTAGGAACTTTCTTATTGTGCTGTTGTGATTATAGAATTGGCGTAAAGGGCGATTTTCTATTAGGTGCAAATGAAATGAAAACAAATATGGTTATACCAACACCAATCTTAGAGCTAATAAAATTTAGAGTTGCACCATCACATAAATATAAATCTATTCTAGGAGCAGAAATGTATCCTCTTGAAAAAGCAATAGATGCAGGGCTAATGGATCAGGTTGTGGATTCAGATAAGTTAATGCAGGTAGCGATGGAAAAAGCGAAAGATTTAGCAACAATGGGTCATCCTAGCTATACTCTGACGAAAGCACTTTTTATCAAAGATATTGCAGAAAATATTGATAGCGCTATTGAAAAATTAGAAATTAAATAATTATTATTTAAAGTCCATGAGCCAAAAGTTTAATATGGATTTAGTAGCCTTTAATGATATTCCTAAGCAAGACACGCTAAAAATTCTCTTCGATTTAAATCAAGAAAATGTACCAGAGGTTGGAAGCTTGCCATCAATAAACGTTCTTAAAAACTTAATACAATTAAGTTCATTAAATTTTTATGTTTTAAATGAGAAAGAGATTATTGGGTTCGTAACCTGTTTTAGAGAAGGGTCTGAATATCACTCATCTAACTATAAATTTTTTTCTAATTCTGAAGAGAGGTTTTTGTATATAGATAGGATTATTATAAAAAATGGCTTTAGAAGAAAAGGTGCTGGTACTATTTTATATGATCACTTAAGTTCAATTGCTGTTAAAGAAGGTGTGCCATTATGCTGCGAAGTTAACATCGTACCAAAGAATCAAATCTCCCTAAATTTTCATGCAAACAATGGCTTTGTTGAAGTAGGCAGCCATAATTTCGAAGACCACTCAGTTTTGTATTTAAAAAAATAGCAACTTTGTCTTATTAATTAACGTCTCAATCATTATAGGTTGATTCCATTCGATTTAATGATGAGGGGAGAAGCTTAATTGATGGTATCAGGAAGTGGCGATATGAATGACACCGAGCCTTCTGGGCATATCGAAGAGGATCTAGAAATTTAATTGGTAACCAATTTTTAAACTAGTATCAAGAACCTTACTTGAGAGAATATCAAAGGTAATTGCGCTTTTATTATTAATGTTAAATAAAACTCCTGCGCCATATTTTTGATCGGTTTCTTCTTCAAGAATATATTCAAGAACAGTTAGACATACTTCTGAAAGACACTGCCTCTGAGTAATCTCAGATTCTTTAGAAAAGTCGACAAATATTTTTCCTTCCCAGCCATTACTATCGCCAAACCTAATCCCTGTTATTACATTTGCTTGCGCATCGTCTTCTGAAAATGAATTAATATCTCCCTCTATAGAAGTGCTCTTAATTCCAATCTCCGCATAGACATCAAATACATTTTTTATTTTAAGATTGACACCTTTTGCAGAAATACTGCTTAATAAATCGCCGATTCCAGTATGAACGCCTATCCTTGCAGCATTTACTATTCTATCAAATGACTCATATTCAACATCAACACCCTCAGCTTTTCTTTCGAGGGTTATATATAGTGATCCAGGGAGTGAAAAAGATAGATTAACTCCAAGCCCAGTATCTTCTGTTTGAACAAGGCTCAAGCCTAAAGAGTTATATTTATAGTCATTTGAATCTCTGCCAAGCCTGCCTTCTTCAGAAGAAAGAGGAGTAATAAATATAAAGAATAAAAATAGTTGGATGTATTTCATAAAATAATTTTAACAGGGTTCAGGATCTAATTGTACTGAAAAGATAAACTCAGGCCATTGGCAGACTTAGGGATTAAATGGTTGGTAGTATTTTTATGTTCTAACTCTGCCTTTCTTTCTCAAGCGTATTGATTCAGGCGTCACTTCTACTAGCTCATCATCTTCGATAAACTCTAATGCTTGCTCCAAGGTATGCTTAATATGAGGAACAAGAATAAGATTTTCATCCGTGCCTGCGGCTCTGATATTTGTTAGTTGTTTTGCTTTGGTTGGGTTTACAGGAAGATCATTATCCCTTGAATGTAGTCCTACTATCTGACCTATGTAAACCTCGTTACCATGGCCTAAGAATAATTTACCTCTATTTTGAAGATTGAACAAAGCATAAGCTAGTGTTTTTCCAGCCATCATAGAGTACATGACTCCATTCGTTCTTTTGGCCAGTTCTCCAACTTTTACAGGTCCGTAATGATCAAAGACGCTAGTCATGATTCCTGTTCCACTTGTAATAGTAAGGAAGTGCGACCTAAAGCCTATAATTCCTCTTGATGGAGCAATAAATTCTAATTTTACTCTTCCCTTGCCATCAGATTCCATGCTTTGCAGTTCAGCTTTCCTAGGCCCCAATTCTTCCATAACGGCGCCTTGGTGCATTTCCTCAACATCAATAACGATTTGCTCGAAAGGCTCATGAATTTCTCCATTAACATCCTTCTGGATTACTTGTGGTTTAGAAATTGCCAGCTCAAACCCTTCTCTTCTCATTGTTTCTATTAAAACTGAGAGATGAAGCTCACCTCTTCCAGAAACAATAAATTTGTCTGGACTATCTCCTGGAACCACACGAAGAGCAACATTTGAAATTAATTCTTTATCTAGCCTCTCTTTAATATTTCTTGAGGTCACAAACTTTCCTTCCCTTCCAGCAAAAGGAGAGTCATTTACTTGAAACGTCATACTTACTGTCGGCTCGTCAACAGAAAGGGCAGGAAGAGCATTAACAGACGATGGGTCGCAAATTGTATCTGAGATATTTAATTTATCGATTCCTGTAATACAAACTATAGAACCTGCTTCAGCTTTTGAAACTTCAACCCTGTCTAGTCCCTCATAGCCCATGACTTGTAAAACTTTACCTTTTCTTGTCTCGCCATCTCTATTAATAACTATAACTGAATCATTTGGTTTCACAGCACCTTGTTTAATTCTGCCTATTCCAATAACGCCAACATAACTATTACTATCCAAAGCGCTTATTTGAAGTTGCAATGGGCCATCAACATTGACCTCTGGTGCAGGAACTTTATCTAGGATCATTTGCATTAAAGGGGTCATGTCATCAGTCATATTTTCAGGCTCTAAACCAGAAATACCCTCAATTGCTGATGCATAAATAACTGGAAAGTCTAGTTGCTCATCAGTTCCACCAAGCCTATCAAATAAATCAAAAACTTGATCTAAAACCCAATGCGGCCTCGCATCAGGCCTATCAACCTTATTAATCACGACTATGGGTTTAAGACCTTTTTCAAATGCTTTTTGTGTTACAAATCTTGTTTGTGGCATTGGCCCATCAACAGCATCAACTAAAAGCAATACTGAATCAACCATAGACAGAGCTCTTTCAACTTCGCCACCAAAATCAGCATGTCCTGGAGTGTCAACGATATTAATAAGATGATCATTCCAATTAATAGAGGTATTTTTTGCCGTAATTGTTATTCCTCTTTCTTTTTCTTGATCATTTGAGTCCATAATTCTCTCAGAATCCATATTTTTTCTATCTAAGGTTCCAGACTGTTGAAGCAACTTATCAACGAGCGTTGTTTTGCCATGGTCCACGTGAGCAATAATAGCTATGTTTCTGAGGTTTTCTATGTTCATCCGATTTGTCTCTTAAAAAATGGGTGGATTATAATCTTAAAATGAATAAATTATTGCTTTTCTTTTGTCTTCTTATCTGAATGTCAGTTTTTTTAGATCTAAAAAGCACCATGAAAGCTAAATCAATTCCTTAATGGATAAGGTTACTCCTGGAATGTATTTTTGGATTTGGAGTTAATGTTCCAGATATAATGGAAGTACCTGGCAATCATTCACCTTATTTTGATGTTGATGATGGCGCGTTAGATGAAGGCTTAAAAGCTTTAGTCTATCTGGTTGAAGATTATCCCAAAGAATAGCACAATAGCAAAATCTAAAAAAAACTTTAAAGAGGAGACTTAAATTGTCAATTCCAAATCATATAAAAGATCATTTATCCATGCCTGTTATAGGCTCACCACTTTTCTTGGTTTCAGGACCAGAGCTTGTAATTGCACAATGTAAAGCCGGAATTATTGGATCCTTCCCAGCACTCAATGCCAGGCCACAACATGTTTTAGGTGAATGGATTACAAGAATTAAAACAGAGCTAGCAGAATATCAAGAGCAAAATCCTGATAAAAAAGTTGCACCGTTTGCTGTAAATCAAATTTGTCATGGTTCAAATAATAGACTTATGGAAGATATGGCTACTTGTGTTGAACATGAGGTGCCAATCATTATTACTTCTTTAAGACCACCAGCTGAGCTAGTTGAAGCAGCTCATAGTTATGGTGGGCTTGTTTATCACGATGTTATTAATGTTAAGCATGCAAAGAAAGCAGCAGAGCAAGGCGTTGATGGTTTAATTCTGGTGTGTGCTGGGGCTGGAGGGCACGCAGGTGCTTTATCTCCCTTTGCATTATTAAGAGAAGTAAAGGAGTGGTTTGATGGAACGGTTATTCTTTCCGGTGCGATTGCTGACGGCTATTCAGTTGCTTCTGCTTTAGCACTTGGTGCTGATTTTGCTTATATGGGCACTCGTTTTATAGCCACCCAAGAAGCCAATGCAGATCAAAGTTACAAACAGATGCTAATTGAAAGTGCTGCAGATGACATAGTTCTTTCAAGCCTGTTCACCGGTGTTTCAGGCAATTATTTGAAACCATCAATTAATAAAGCAGGGCTTGATGCTGATAACCTTCCTGATGCAGATAAATCTTCAATGAACTTTGGGTCGGGTGGAAATACAGAAGCCAAGGCTTGGAAAGATATATGGGGCTCAGGTCAAGGAATTGGTTTAATCGAAGACTCTCCTTCTGTTTCAGAATTAGTTGGTAGGATTAAATCAGAATTTGATACAGCAGTTTCAGAATTACAAGGTAAGATATAATTCTTTAATGGAGATAAAGAATGGTTAATAGCTTAATTTTATATTCAATAGGTTTGATATCTGGCATAGCTATCGTAACGCTATTAAATAATTCTAATAAAGGAAGATCAGGCGCTAAAGGTATTACTCAAGAGTATACAAGCAAAGACGGGGTCACAAGAACTGCTAAAAAAGATAGAGAAGATCATATAGTATGAGTGCCAGCTCAGCACTATTCGTTTGCGGGGTCATTACATTTCTTGTTGTGTTTAGCTGGTTCAAGGTCGCAGCAATAGAGATCTTTAAGTCAGAATTATTAACTAATACAACCCCAACCCAGGACTCTTGGAAGAAGTTGTTTAAAGTTTTTTTTGTGGATCTAGTAATATGCATTTTTGGAGCTCTTGCCACAGGCATATTATTTGTAATTGCATTCAATTCATTTCATTAATGGCCAAAAGAAACCTAAGAAAATATTTTGAAGATGGCTGGAATAAGATATTTGGCAAGGAAGAGGACAAAAGCAAGCTAAGGACACAAAGTCTATACAGAGCACAAAAAGGTATTCTAAATGTAGGAACCCCTCATGACTGGGAGGACTACAAAAAATACAAAGAGCAAGAAAATGAATCAGACTAACATTTTCGATGAGCCCATAGATGAGTGTTGTTCTAATCCAATAACAGGATTTTTTAGAGACGGTTTTTGTCATACAGGCAAGCATGATATGGGGCTGCATATAGTCTGCTCACTTATAACAAATGATTTTTTAAGTTTTTCAAAAGCTCGAGGAAATGACTTATCAACTCCAAAACCGGAGTTTAATTTTCCTGGATTAAAAGAAGGTGACTCATGGTGTGTCTGTGCAGAGCGATGGAAAGAAGCATACGAGCATGGGTTTGCCCCAAAGATTTTTTTAAAAAGAACTCATAAAAAAGCATCTTCTGTTATCAAAATAGAGATCCTTAAAGAATTTGCAGTGGACTTAAATTAACTATGAATAAAAAAGGTTTTATTGGTTTAGGTGTTATGGGGTACCCCATGGCAGGTCATTTAGCTTCAAATAATTTTGATGTTTGTGTTTTTAATAGAACTCAAGAAAAAGCTTTAAAATGGAAAAATGAGTTTACAGGATCGTCTTGCGAATCACCCTCAGAGATAGCATCCCAGTCAGATGTCATTATGATTTGTGTGGGTAAGGATGATGACGTTAGGGATGTGATTTATGGTAATAAAGGAATACTGGAATCTGTGAACCCTGGCACGATAATCGTCGACCACTCAACAACCTCTGCAACTCTTGCCAAAGAAATGAGTCAAATCCTTCAAGAAAAAGAGTGTTATTTTTTAGATGCTCCTATTTCTGGTGGTCAGGCAGGTGCAGAGGCAGGAAAACTCTCTGTGATGGTCGGAGGATGCAAAGAATCCTTTAAGGCAGTAAAAAGAATCTTAGATGCCTATTCAAAATTCTCAAAACATATGGGAAATAGCGGTTCAGGGCAATTAACAAAGATGGTAAACCAGATATGTATTGGTGGTTTGCTTCAGGCTCTTGCAGAGGGTATGAATTTCTCTGAAAAAGCTGGCCTAAAGACTGAAGATGTAATGGAAGTTATAACAAAAGGTGCTGCTCAATCTTGGTATATGGAAAACAGATGGTCAACTATGCTCAAAGATGAATATGATCATGGTTTTGCAGTTGACTGGATGAGAAAAGATTTAGATATTGTTGAAGATCAGGCAATTAGAATAGGAGCTAATGTTGAAGTAACAAAATTAGTGAATAATTTTTATAAAGAAGTTCAGGATCTAGACGGTGGTCGTTGGGACGCATCAAGCCTTTTAAAGAGAATTAAAGATATTTAGTTTAGAAAACAATTCTGGAAAAAAGCACTAATACAGAAGATATAAAAAGAGACCCTGCAACAGTATTCTCAATCAGGTTTTCATCTAGCCTTAAAGACTCCTCAAGCATTTCATAAAAGTTCTTAGGATTAGCAACCAGCCACGCTATTCCAACAAGGTGCATGAACATCAAAATAGCAACTATCCAATTTAGTGGCTGCTTAGTAAACACAATTAAAGAAGTAAGAATTAAAAATATTAATTCTACAGATAGATAGGCATTAATATTTTTTCTTTTGTACATATATCTAAGAAGGCTATATTCAGATTTATAGGAATACATATAAGCAAAAGCATACAGGGCATATAAAATTGCCAATAAAGTAATCATCTAATGATGTGGCGGCTTTTCATATTCTATTGGAGGAAATTTTGGCTTATCTAGATTTTTTTTGTATCTTTCATATGCAGAATTAACATCAGCACAATCGTCAGCTGCAGATGGCAGGTCTTCTTTAGGCAATTTATCTTTTTCTTTCATTGGAATCTAAGCTATAAAGCCTCGTTTAAAATAAGTTACAAGTCACCTTCTTTTCTTACTTCACTTCGCTCAACTTCAAACTTTTCTCCATATCTAGCTTCAAGTTTTTTTTGATTCTCACTAATAACTTCAAAAGGATCTAGACCCAAAGAAGCACAGGCCGTGGTCCAGTACCACATGATGTCACCTAACTCTCTTTTCATATGAAAGATATTGTCATCTGATGCAGGCTTTCCCTGAAGGACCATTTTTTTGACTATTTCTACAAATTCACCTGTTTCGCTTCCTAGCCCCAGAGCTGCTGTAAGAAGTCTAGGCACCTCGATACTTGAATTATTATTAATATCATCCAAGCTATTTTTTAATGCTTCCATTTCCAAACTGGGCTCGCTAGTAACTTTCGTTACAAAGTCGCTATATGTTGAAAAAAAATCTTTTACTTCATTGCTCATTTATTACTCTCCAATTTTAATTATATATTTTAAGCTATTTAATCTTTAATGATCTTTGGCTATCAACAATATTGTATAAATGCTCTTGGGCCTCAGGCTTAAGCTGTGCAACACCCATGGTTATTACATCAATAATAGCTGAATAGGCAATTCTTGATGTTAGGGGTTTATTAATCCTAAAATTATCGCCAACATTAATTTCAATTGGGTAATCGCAAATATTCGCTAAAGGGGAATTGCCTGGCATGATTCCTATAACTTTCACTCCAGACTTTCTTACTATTTTTACGCTATCAATCAAAGCTGAGGTTGTTCCAGACTGAGAAATAGCCACAACTACATCTTTTTTTGAAAGTGAATTTGCTGACATAAGCTGGATATGAGGATCAGAAATAAAAGAAGATGAAATTTTTAGTCTAAAGAATTTATGTTGTGCATCCATTGCAACTGGAGCAGAGCCCCCAAATGCATAAACCTCAACTCTGCCAGCATTCGCAAGAGCCTCGATTGCTGACTCAAGTGTGTTCTGGTCTATTTGAGATCTAACATTTAATATCTCACTAATAGCAGTATCAAAAACCTTTTCACAAAGCTCATTAATACTATCGTCCTCATCAATTTCATACATCACAAAATAATCATCAGCCGCAAGTTGTTGAGAGAGATTAATTTTAAATTCTTGATAGCCTGAAAACCCTAAAGCCTTGCAGAACCTTATTAGTGTTGGTTCACTTATTCCCATAGCGCTTGATGCTTCAGCTGTCTTCATAGTAATAACAGACTTTGGATCGTTTAAAACGAAATCAGCAACCAGTTTTTCAGATTTTCGCAATTCAGGTATGGTATTTCTAATTTGTCGCAATAATTTTGTTGGCATAAGGTTAGAATATCCCTCTTAAGCAAAAAAATGAATCCCTAAATGGACGTATCGCACATATTAGACCATCTCAACGATCAACAACGAGAAGCGGTTACGTCAGAAAAAAAACATTTAATGGTTCTTGCTGGAGCTGGATCTGGTAAAACTAGAGTCTTGGTTCATAAAATAGCATGGGAGGTTGAGGCTCTTAATAGAAACCCTGGATCTATCATGGCTGTTACTTTTACCAATAAAGCTGCTCTTGAAATGAGATCAAGAATTGAAGAATTATTACAAGCGCCAATGTTAGACGGTTGGGTTGGTACTTTTCATGGCCTTGCACATAAAATGCTAAAACGCTTCCATAAAGAGGCAAGTCTGAGTAGTGGGTTCACAATTTTAGACTCAGATGACCAGCTAAGAATAATTAAAAGAATCTCTAAAGAGCTTGATCTTGATGAGGCCACATGGCCATCAAGACAGAGTCAATGGCAGATAAATTCATGGAAGGATGAGGGATTCAGAAATGACTTTGTGGATGACAAGGGCGATTTTGCAAGAGAAACCATTAAAAAAATATACAAAGAATATGAGGCCACCTGCTTAAGAGATAACCTAGTAGATTTTGGTGAATTATTATTAAGGTCTTATGAAATCGTCAGAGATAATGCTTCTGTAAAAGCTTTTTTCCATTCAAGATTTAGATCAATATTGGTTGATGAATTCCAAGATACAAATACCATTCAATATAACTGGTTGCTAGAAATTGCCTCTTCAGAGGCCTCCATAACTGCAGTTGGAGATGATGATCAATCTATATATGGATGGAGAGGGGCCAAAGTTGAAAATGTAGATTCTTTTACAAAAACATTTGATGACACAGAAATTATTAGGCTTGAACAAAATTATAGATCTACAAATATAATTTTAGGTGCTGCAAATGCGCTTATTGAAAACAATACAGATAGGCTAGGAAAAAATCTTTGGACAGAAAAGCTCGAAGGGGAGCAGATAGTTTTATACCAAGCATACAATGAACAAGATGAGGCTAGATTTGTTGCGGATGTTCTTAAGGACTGGATGAATAAGGGTGAAATGTATGAGGATGCTGCTGTTCTTTACAGATCAAATGCTCAATCAAGAGCTCTTGAGGAGGCTCTCTTAAGATCTAGCATTCCATATAGAATTTATGGTGGGCAGAGGTTCTATGAAAGATTAGAAATTAAAAATGCTATTGCATATTTAAAAGTTATTTTTAATCATTCTGATAATCCAGCCTTTGAAAGATCAATCTCAAATCCAACAAGAGGTGTTGGTGAAAAGACACTGGCAAAAATTAGAGGAGCTGCAAAGCAACATAATATTTCATATATTAAAGCATCAGCAAAGCTTGTTGATGAGGGCTCAATTTCTGGCAGAGGTGGCGCTGGGCTATCTTCATATTTGCAGTTCATATTAAGGTGCAAAGAATTCATAGAGGAAAATCCCCTGTCAGATCTTATGGAAGAGATTATTAAAACATCTGGATTAGTCGCATATCACGCTAAAGAGCCAGGAGAAAAAGGAAAAACAAGAGTAGAAAACTTAGAAGAACTTGTTTCTGCAACCGCTAACTTTGAGCAAAGTATTAAAGAAGATAAGCCTAACAAAGAAATTGCAGAACAATACTTAGATATGATTTCCTTAGACTCTGGAGATAGACAAGCATCAGAGCATGATGATGCAGCCCAACTTATGACTCTCCATTCAGCAAAAGGGTTAGAGTTCAAACTTGTTCTTATGACTGGACTTGAGGAAAGTTTGTTTCCTCATGGCAGATCAATGGAAAATCCATCACAACTTCAGGAAGAGAGAAGACTTTGTTATGTCGGTATTACAAGAGCAATGGAAAAACTATATATAACCCATGCCGAATCAAGAAGACTGCACGGCTCTGATACATTTAATCCTCCATCTCGATTTTTGAGAGAAATACCCAAAGGCCTAATTAATGAGATCAGGCCGAGAGCGCAAACCAATATCCCTTATAATAGAAAGGATTTTAAAGAAACAAAGTTTGAATTCGAGGATGAAATAGGAATTTCATTAGGCCAAAGAGTTTTACATAAAACATTTGGAGAAGGAGTGGTTCTTAATTATGAGGGCTCAGGAGATGCAGCTAGAGTTCAAATCAATTTCAATAAAGCAGGAACAAAATGGCTTGTGATGGCTTATGCAAAACTAGAAAAATTATGATGATAAAAAAATATTCTTACCTATTAACAATTTTATTAATTATTGGGTGTTCAGATAATAAAGAGGCCAGCAGCGAGCCTTCAACAGATTCTCAAAAAACTTATAACTGGAGATTGGTAACAGCATGGCCAAAAAACTACCCGGGCTTAGGAATGGCTCCCGAGAGAATTGCTGACTTGGTTGAAGAAATGAGTAACGGTCAAATGAAGATCACTGTATATGGCGCTGGCGAACAAGTCCCAGCCTTTGGAGTTTTTGACGCTGTTTCAAGTGGAGCACATCAGATGGGCCACAGCGGGGGATATTTCTGGAAAGGCAAAGCCCCAGCTGCACAATTTTTTACAGGCGTTCCTTTTGGTCTTACTGCTGATGAGATCAATGCATGGACTAATCGCGGAGGAGGCATCGAGCTCTGGAGAGAGGTTTATGAGCCATTTAATATTTATCCAATTCCTGCCGGCAATACAGGCACTCAAATGTTTGGATGGTTTAATAAAGAGATAAATTCTCTAGATGACATCAAGGGATTAAAAATGAGAATTCCTGGGATAGGCGGCGAAGTTCTTGAAAGAGCAGGCGGAATTCCAGTAACTCTTCCGGGTGGCGAGTTATTTACCGCTCTTCAAACTGGCGTGATTGATGCAACTGAATGGGTTGGCCCATACAATGATTTAACTTTTGGGTTTCATCAAGCTGCCAAGTATTACTATTACCCGGGATGGCATGAGCCTGGCTCAATGCTTGAACTTTTAATAAACATGGATGAGTGGGAAGCTCTACCAAAACATCTTCAAGTTATTATTGATACTGCTTCCAAAGCTGTTAACCAAGATATTTTAGATGAATATACTGCAAGAAATAACAGAGCTCTTAGAGAATTAGTGGATGTCCATGGGGTTGAATTAAGAAAACTGCCTGATGATGTTATTGCAGAATTTAAAGTAATAGCAAAAGATATTCTAGAAGAAAATGCAGCAAAGGATCCTACTGTAAATAAGGTATATCAATCTTATAAAAAATTTAAAGAAGAAGTGTCTGCTTATCATAAAGTTTCAGAAGATGCGTTTGTTGAGGCAAGAAATAATTAGTGTCAGACGAACTTACTTTTAAATCACTAGGAACTGCAAATTATATAGAAACATTAGATGGTATGAAGGCTCATCTAAAGTCTGATAACTTTCATAATGAAATATGGATGCTAGAACATCCACCTGTTTTTACTCTTGGGACTGCTGCAGATAACCAACATGTATTAGATGCCAGAAATATTCCAGTTATCCAATCTGATAGAGGTGGTGAGGTAACTTATCATGGTCCGGGGCAGCTAGTAATTTATTTTATGATTGATGTAAAAAGAAGCAAACTTGGACCGAAAAGCCTAGTTAAGACTCTCCAAGAATTTACCAGATCTCTTCTAGCTAACTATTCAATAGAATCTAATTTTATAGAGGGGGCGCCCGGAGTTTATGTAGATGGAAAAAAAATTGCTTCCATTGGTTTAAGAATTTCTAAGGGCAAAACATATCACGGTATAAGTATCAATGTTGATATGGATCTAACCCCATTTTCTTATATAAATCCTTGCGGCTATGCGGGGTTAGAGGTAACTCAAATCAAAGACTTTAAAAAAGATATAACAATCAAAGATGTAGAACGCCTTGCAATTAAACTTTTAGAACCTATATTTTAGATATGGAAATTATTCCAACACAAAAAATTATCAACAGAGATGGTGTAAAGGCTGTTAAGAACGGTCAAAAGGGAAATCAGTATTCTCATATACCTAATCTAAAAAAACCAGATTGGCTTAGAGTTAAAGCACAGTTCAATCCAAACTTTCATAAAATAAAAGACCAGGTAGCCGAGAAAAAACTCAACACTGTTTGTGAGGAGGCGCATTGCCCTAATATTTCTGAATGCTGGTCAGCTGGAACTGCCACCTTTATGTTGATGGGTTCTGTTTGTACAAGAGCATGTAAGTTTTGTTCAGTAGATACTGGAAACCCTAAAGGCTGGTTAGATTATGATGAGCCACTTAATACAGCAAAAGCAGTTGAGATAATGAAATTAAAGTATGTTGTCCTAACTTCTGTGAATAGGGATGATTTACCTGATGGCGGCGCAAAGCATTTTGCAGATACAGTAAAGCTTATTAAAGATCTAAATCCCGGGACTGCTGTTGAGGCTTTAACACCAGACTTCAAGGGTCTATCATCCTCAATAGATACTATCGTAAATTGTGGTTTAGAGGTCTTTGCTCAAAATATAGAAACCGTTGAAAGACTTACTCACCCAGTTCGAGATATTAGAGCTGGCTACAAGCAAACATTAGATGTCTTAGCTGAATCAAAAAGAATTAATCCAAAAGTCCTCACAAAAACAAGTCTTATCTTAGGACTAGGCGAAACTGATGAAGAGATTGAGCAGACAATGGATGATTTAATAGAAAATCAAGTTGATATTCTTACAATCGGCCAGTACCTAAGACCAACGCTTAATCATCTTCCTATCGAAAGATGGGTAACGCCTGAGGAATTTGAGAGATATAGAGAGATTGGTTTGAAAAAAGGGTTTCTTGAAGTGGTTTCTGGGCCAATGGTCAGATCAAGTTACAGAGCAGAAAGAGCTCTTGAAAAAAACAACGCAGGGCTTGGAAAGGGAACCTAAATAGCCTTTCATCAATCATATCGCCACATATCTGTTATGATATGTATTAAATAAATACGTAAATAGGAAAAGCCATGAATTTCACAACAGCAATGAAAACAGTTTTGTTTGAAAAATATGCTTCTTTTAATGGAAGGGCATGCAGGAGCGAGTTTTGGTGGTTTTTTCTTGGCATGGTTTTATTATCATTGGTGTTGACCTTTATTGAAATAGCAATATATGGAATGGATGCTGCAATAAGTGGCACGTGGATCACACTTGTATTTCAAGCAATGGTTATAATTCCTAATTTATCATTAGCGGCCAGGCGTCTTCACGATACTGGAAGAAGTGGCTGGAATCAATTATGGGCAATAACAATTATTGGCCTTATACCTCTGCTATATTGGTATTGCTCAAAGAGTTCAGATGAAGGTAATAGATTCGGATCAAACCCTCTGCTACCAGACAGCGTCATCTAATTTTTAAATTGTAGAAATATAGCTTTTTATATCTAATTTCATTAGTATTGAAAGATGAATAAGTCTTTACAAAGCCATTGAATAGCCACTTAAAAGAAGTTAATAAGAGCTACCTCCAACACTTGTATCATGCATGGAGCATGGCATTTGCCTTAATCATTCATGGATTATTTCCAAGCATTCTTAAGGATTATGCTAGCCATAAGATGTGTGACCACGAAGACGAAACCTAATTTTAATATCTCATAAAACAATAAAAGGAAATACCAAGACTAATGTCAGTATAGCCAATTGAATTAAGATGAATGGGATCACCCCTTTATAAATCTCAGATGTTTTGATGCTTTTGTCAGCCACTCCTCTAAGGTAAAAAAGAGAAAATCCAAATGGCGGTGTTAAAAACGATGTTTGTAAATTAATTGCCAAAAGAATCGCCAACCAGACAGGATCAAAACCCATCATAAGAAGTGGCGGAGCAACCAGGGGCACTATGACATAGCATATCTCTATAAAATCCAAGATGAAGCCAAGTAAAAATACAAACAATAGGACAAAAATTAGAGCTGTATAAGGGCCGCCTGGCAAAGAGCCAAAAACAAGATTAATTAATTCATCTCCTCCAACCCCTCTAAATATTAGCGAGAATATAGAAGCACCAATTAATATTGTAAAAATCATAGTTGTAACAATTGCAGTCTTTTGGCTAGCATCTTGAATAAAAGCTAAATTGAATTTGCCATTTACCATCGCAATAATCAAAGCTCCCATAGCGCCAATAGCAGATGCCTCAGTTGGAGTGGCGATTCCTCCAATAATAGACCCTAATACTAGAATTATTAGAATAAGAGGAAGAGCAAGTGTTTTAAGGATTTCTGATAGTGGAGCATTCTTTGCATTTGGCTCAAACAAAATATCTGGATTTTTATGATTTTGGTAAAGGGTATAAAACAGGTAACCAAGACAAATCATTATGCCTGGAATGATAGCCCCAACAAAAAGATCGCCAACAGTTACCGTTTTTTGAGAAAAAATTCCCATATTATTCTGTGCTCTTTGGTAGGCATTAGACATAACATCTCCAAGGAGAACAAGAGCTATTGAGGGAGGTATGATTTGCCCAAGAGTTCCTGTGGAAGCAACAAGTCCTGATGAGAAATCTTTTTTATATCCTTGTTGAATAAGAACCGGCAATGACATAAGTCCCATAGTTACAACTGTTGCACCAACAATACCAGTACTTGCAGCAAGAAGAGCACCCACAACAATTATAGAAATGCTTAAGCCACCCCTAATATTTTTAAATGCTAAGGCCATATTTGCTA
>ERZ1048068.1490-NODE-1490-length-17931-cov-11.703625_pt1 | contig 17931 bp, 23 predicted proteins | sample MGYA00383098_ERZ1048068 | MGnify/ENA primary metagenome ERZ1048068 (study PRJEB29581, sample SAMEA5548368) | metagenome | biome: marine; feature: coastal; material: water | depth 1 m | study: Short-term variability in the microbial, nano- and picoplankton... | reverse complement strand
ATTTTAAATGCCAGAGGTAAGCTGGGATCATATTTGCCTTTCTCAATGGCATTTACGGTTTGTCGGGTCACATCCAGTCGACCCGCCAGGTCTGCCTGAGTCCAATCGTGCTCTGCTCTGAGTACCTTCAGTCTATTTTTCATTCGCTTGTTCGGTTCATCCAGATGCGAGCAACTGCCAATATGTAGGTAATACCCATAACGAATAAAATATTGGTTGGGTGCGCATCTTCCAGTAACTGCACGGTGGGTAGACTGCCGTAAACAACGGTGAAAATCATCGTGATACCCAATGTCAAAGCCATGGCCTCAAGGTGTGTTTGTCGTTGAAGTTCATCCATGCTTTTCAGGTGTCTAAAAAAGGCAAAGAGCATCATGGCACCTGCCAGTAGGTTGAGCGCTATGACGAGTACGGTGGTTAAAACATCATATTCCCACCACATCCTGGGTCCAAACGTGAGCAGGGCGGTACTTGCTACCCAAGTGCCGGTGAAAACAAAAAGTCTTCTAGCCGTACTTTTCAGCTCGCGATCTAATTGGTTCGATTGTGTTTGCGGGTTCATTTTCATGTAAGCTCCTTTTACAAAAAGTTAAGTAACCTTTACATTATGCCCAGCCCCCGCCAAAAAAGTAAAGCTTCCTTTACATAAATTTCAGAAAGCCGTGCTTGTTTGACCCGTTAGGTAACCGACATTGACCTAATCAGATGGGGGTTGCGTCACTCAGAAACGAGCATTAGCAATAAACCGTGATCCACCCTGTCAGTGGGTACTTATAGCGGCGGATCCATCAGGCACGCAAAGAGTGACTCAGTGTCCACACACAGCAATCAGATTGGCTGTGTTTTGGATCCTATGATTGCCGTTATGCCATGTGCTTAAAACTGTGAAGTGCGCAAAAGGTAGCCAGTTATCAGCAGCGAAAGCTCCCGCCGCCGCGAAAAATTTGGGCCTGATGGAATCTGCACGTCGCTAGTTCAGAATGTTCTGACATCGAACCGCGAGACTTAGCGCAGGATTAACTGCAACGTTGCCATAACGTTCAGCCCAACATTACTACCTGTAAAGTCCTACCTTGGCGTGTTGAGCCAAAACGTTGGCGTATTTTGTCAATCTCACGAAAGCCTATCGCCTGATAATGGGCGCCTCAAAGTTAGAGCGTCCCTTGCCCGCCCAGTGCGGGCTTTTTTATGTCTGACAGTTGGCGCTTCCTGCCTAACGATTGACGCAACTTGCCAATCAGAAGATGCCTGGTTCTCGGATAATAAGCACATCAAGGACGGATTAGCGCAGACATGACCTGACGCGGCCACGGATGGCGCAACTTATTTAGCGAGGTAAGAGCCATGAACAGTACACTTTTGAACATGCTGATTTCTTCGGCTGTACTTGCCGTGATGCTGCTGCTATCTGCGCAGAGTCAGGCAAGCTTCATGACAGAAAGGTTGCTGCTGCAATGCGAGCCTGAGCCAGTTGCGAGGCACAACAAATGCGCTCGATCGGCCTGTCTTGCTGAGCCAGATGGAAATTACGGCACGTTAGGTTGCTCAGTGCTGGGTTCTTCCGGTGGCAAGGTCATTGGTTTGTTTTGTTCTTCAGAGCGCAACGAGTATTCGTTGTAAGCCGTTAGAGCGATTGAGGCAGCAATCATGGCGACAAAAATGCCGGCAAAAATGAGGCAGATAACTATTGCACCTTTGACACCGACGGCATGTTTTTTTGTATCCGTTTCCGACCCGTCTTGCGTCAGAGGGTTATTGCCAAAACGGTTCTCACCCTCGTCGCCTGGTTTTAGATCCCAGTAAAGCAATACCAAAAGTCCAACGACGGTCAGCAGCAATAGCCCCCACCAACCCGTTCTATCGATGTCATGCAAGCGGCGAACGGATACAGCCACTGTCGGTATTAAAATACCTAGAAAAAAAATGAGGTTAATAGGTGCTAATTCTGCGTCGCCAAAAATTAAAGTATCAGCAATGTCGACAGCGATATCGGCGATTAACAGGAAGAGATGGAAAAACCAGTACTCGGACCTGCTCGCTCTCCCTGAAAAGTTGAAGTAATTGACAAATACACTTCTGATTGCCTGTACAAAGTTCATTGCTGTAATCCTTGTATGGGGACTGAAGTTTGTAGGGGGCCTGCTTGTATGGGAACTGCAGCATGTCACCGCCTAACGTGAATAGACTAGCAACTGGCAGTGGCGATGGCGACAACGGTTTATTTGATGGCAAATATGAGTGAGACTCACTAGACGCGCCGCAGTATGAGTTTTGGTGGGGCGTGTTTTGCCGGTGGGTGTGTGCGGGAGAAGATAAATATGAACACCTCAAGGAAGTCAGTCATCGTGTGGCTCAGGTGGCCGGCGATTGTGATCGCGATGTGGGCGGGGCAGTGGCTGTTTTTGCCCCTGACATATGTCCAGCATGAATATTTCACGGTTTTTTTGGCGGGTTGTGCGGTCGTTGCTAGTGCGGTTGCTGCATTCACAATGTACCTGTCGCTTCAAAGACGTCGCAGTGAGCGACTTTGGAAAGGGGCGTTATGGGTCGCTGAGGGGGAGCAATGGCAAGGACCCTATTGCACGCCTTGTCACGAGAGGGGAACCTACGCGCTGATGGATAACTACGAGTGCTGTAACAAGCCTGCCTGCTCGTATCGGATACCTGTCGTGGAGCATCCACCCAGCAAACCGCCAACGGCCAAAAATTGATGCCACTATTGCTGAGAAGGTCATCGCAGAGCGCCTTTGCTGAAGGGGACAAGCCCAATGCGAAATGTTGAGGCACGGTCGTTAAACATTTAGTCGATTGTTTTGAAATGTGTGTCTGCTAGCGCAGAAAAAACTGCAGGGAAGATAGTTACGTTGCCAAAAGATTGTCATTCAAAGCTGGCGCAATACCACCCTGTTTTTATTGAAGGAATGGGCAACTACGATGAGCGTGACCCGGTTGTCGTGGCCGATCACCTTGTCGGGCAGCTCACCAAGCATTGGGCAAAAAAGCCGCCGGTTAAACCCAAGATCATTGTGATTCAAGGTGACCCTGTCGCTGCCACTGGCATTTCTGCGATTACGCCCCTGGTTGCAAACTATTTTGGCATTACACGATGCTTGGTTTGTCTTGATGATCATCTTGCAGACTACCACTCGGCAAATGCCGATCGAAATAACGTTGATATAGAGCTACGTTACTCTCAAATGGTGCAGCAGGTGTCTAATACCCAGGCTGACATTCTTAGTCGCATAGAGGCGTCTGTTGACAATCAACTGGCATTAAAAAACGCGCAACGGGAACGACACGGAAAATCACAACTGGCTGACTACTTTCGTCAATTTGCTTTACTTCAAGAGGTCAGCAAAGCCGCCTGTATGGATTTATGTAAGGGCATTACGGTTATTCATACCGCCGCAGACATCTCCGAATTTTCGGTGACCAGCTTTTATACGGTGGGTCTGGCGTTGAATTTGATAAGCGCCAATGACATGGTGAATTTTGGATCGATCGGCAGCAATGATAGTGTGGACTAGCGCTGAGCGCGGAGGCCCCTTGGGCTGTTAGCGAGATATTTATAACGTTGATTATTACTGTAATGAGGAGCATCACATGAAAATTTTTGCACATTGCTTGTTCGTGGTAACACTTCTCCCGGCCTTGGTTTTTGCTGATGGGCACTTACCTTCAGAGGCTATGGTGAAAGCCGCTATCGAAACCTACTGGGATGCCAGAAATAATAACGATCACGAGACCGTTGCGGCCATGGAAAGTCAGACCGGATTCTTGGGCACCAATTCAGACGGCAGCTTTCACAAGCCCATGGCGATAGCCTCGGCCGAGGATTGGAAAAAAAATATGGTGGGCAATACAGGTAATCTTCGGGTTGTCTATCCTGAAGCCACTGAGATTGCCGAGGGTGTCGTTTATGCCCGCTATTACGCTGAAGGGGTAGTGGGTATGGAAGGCAATGTTTCCCCTTATCGCACGCGTGTCACCAGTGTCTGGTTGAAAGAGAGTGACGGAGAATGGCGCGTTAAATCCACGCACTTTTCACCGGCTAATTATGGTGGCACTCACAAAACTCAAAGCTCTGACTTCGATGATTAAGCAAAAGCGTTGATTGTTCAAAAAACTCGCCCGGCCTTGGCTGGGCGCACAACATTTCGCAATGTTCTCTGCGCTGTCGTTTTAGCTTGCAGTTTAGTTCTGTCCATCGGATTGCTTGCAAACGAGTCGCATGTTGAGGCTGAGATAAACGCCTTGCTTGAGGTTGTTGCAAAGAGTGGTTGTGATTTCCAACGCAATGGCAGCCTGCACGCGTCGCCAGATGCCGCCGAGCATTTGGCGCTTAAATACAGCCGCGGACAGCGTTATGTTGAAACGACCGAAAACTTTATTGATCGCTTAGCGACAAAAAGTTCATGGAGTGGTCGTTCATACGCGGTTATCTGTGACGGTGTTGAAACGGCGAGCGGCCCTTGGCTTCATGCTCAACTTCTCGAGCTGCGCCATAGCACGCTTAAGACAGAGCAAGCTCAATAAACCTCCCGATCTGAAATTGTGTTTGCCGTGGGGGTTCAGAAAAACGGGCCACACTAACGGCAGATCATCCGGCGAATGGAGCCGTCGCCGTTGAACTCTGGCTCGCAATTTTTAATGGTGGAATTCTCTGGCCTCTTGCTGCCCGTTGGACTACAGCCACTCATCAAAATAGCAATCGCAAGGCCTAAGCAGACATTTTTTACACAGAACACGTCTCAAGCCTCCTTCCGGTATCGGGTAAGAACAGTGCCCGCCTGAACACCCTTAGTGTGCTCATGGGCGCGATGGTGACGGCATGAACCTTATCAGCTTATTCGCAGAATTCCCTAAAGTGTTTCTGCGCCTCCTGAATCGCTGTCGGCTAAATTTCTGGGTATGAGGGGCAATGTTGTCATTGCTGTACATGCACCTGCAGACTCTGTTCTGTGACGACAAAAAAAGGACATCGCACCTGCTGCGTCAGGTGTTGGTTTATAAAGACCGCGGTGTTGAGTGTGTTTTTAAATTAGATTTTGGGGTAACTCTGTTAGGGTCTGCTCTATTGGAAAGTGACCTAACACACAATGGAATGTACTTATGACCCTTGAATATCTTCGAGTGATTGTCGTTGTTTATACCAGCGCGTTATTGCCGCTAGTGATTGTGCCCTGGCTGTATCGACGCGGCCGTCTACAATCCTGGGTACTTCGCGCCTATCTCGGGAGTTTTCTACTTTGTGCGCTGGGCTGGGAGCTGTGGTTTACCTATGGTGTGTGGGCCGGCGACCCCGTTGATGCGCGCAGAAGCGAGGTATTGACCCAATTTATTCCTATACACATTAACTGGTTACTGAACTCACTTGCCGATGCCGGAAGCATCACGTTGGTGGGGCTGTGGTTTATGTGGATCAGTAGTGGGCGGCGAGCAGAGGTTTTTCAAACGTGGCACTGGTGGCCCTTCACAGTGTTCATGCTTTGGGCGTTGGGGCAAAATATTTTAGTCGAAATGTTTCTCTATCACGATCAACTAGCAGTAGGTAAGCCACTATCGTGGGCACCCTTAGCGCCTGCGGGTCCGTGGTGGAACCCACTGTTATTCGAATTTAATGGGCGCACCATTACGTTTCAGGGACAGGTTCCTTGGCTGCTGGCACCGTGGATGATCTATGGGGGCGTCATCACTTTGGTCAGGCGCCAGGCCGCGTCCTCTTAATGAGTTAACGTGATTTGTACTTGGGGATCTTTATTGACTGGCAGGCGCAGCCCTTATGAGCGCAAGTTTTTACCAATGTCATGCTGCCGCATTTGAAGGCGGGCCCAACAGCAGGGTTGGACGCCTGGGGGGTCTTTATCTCTCGCTGGGCCTTCGTTTCGTGCGGTAAATCGTAATCAGCGTCGGTAATAAATTCAATATTCATAGCTCGTCCTTACAACACAATGACTATGAACAGAAGATTATGGTTATTCGCCTAAAGCGTCTTAGTAGATTCCGCCAAGCTATGTGCTCAATGCGCCATAGATTGACTTGGGATGAGCCGAGGTCAGAGCGCGGTTATGCGCGATATAGCTCAGGAAAAAAAGCGTTGTCGTGAACCGGAGCGCCCGACTGCACAGCGACGTGCTCGGGGTTTACGGAAGGGTCCACACCCTCTCTGGGGTCCCATAGAACATCATCGCCAAGCCAGCGGGTTGATAGTGCGATTCGATCCTGCGTTGCGGACTGGTTTCCGGGTGCTCCGTGCAGCATCCAAGCCGAAAATATTAAAGCGTCGCCCGGTTCTAAATCGAACCCAACAATATCGTATTTGTCACGCTCGGCCTCAATGTCGGGTACCGGGACACCTTGCTGTGTATTGGCCCACTGGCCTGATGTATTTTCTGCACCACCAAATACAGCAGGTAGATAGTAGACATCATCATGATGTGAGCCACGTATAAACTCTAGAGAACTCCCCGCCACGGTGACCGGCGTCAGGGCTAACCAAATGGAGGCAATTTGCTTCCCGGTGAAAGGCCAATAGGGCGCATCCTGATGCCAAGGCGTGGGAGCTTTGGTCTTTACCTTTTTGATCAGCAGGTGATCAAAATAAAAGCGTGACGATTGGCTGTTCATGGCTTGCGCTGCAAGACGAGCACAACCCGACTCGCGAATAAACTGGTGGATAACATCATTGCTACGCCAGAGGTAGCGATCGGTGAACAGCCGATCTTCAGAGGCGCCGCTATTGACGTCGTTAACCCATTTACTGGGATTTTTGAGCTGTTGCTCTGCGACTGCAAGCAACTTGGGGATCCAATCACTTTCGACTGCCTGATCGACTTTAATGACGCCATCCTCAGAAAAGCGGGTGACTTCTTGTTCGGTGAGTTCGCGCTGTGGCATATCGGCTTCCCAGTGACTATTACGTTAATCATACGTATTCAAAATTAACATTAGGTAACGCGTTACACATATGCAACCTATTTTTATTAGGCTTGTGGCGAGATAGAGCATGCCCTCTTGATCCTTCTGACTCGGCCGGTCTTGCTAGCACGCGCCTAGAAATGGCAATTCGAAGCGGCATTACTAATTAGTGGTAAGGTATTTAACGTAAACGTGTCTGGTCTGATGCAGCCCGCTTGGGCAGTGATAAGGAACGTAGTGATGAAGACCGAGGAAAAATCAAAGTTGCGTATGCCCCGTGTCGTTCGTCAACGCTTACGCGATCGCGCTATCGCGAAGGTGAGGCAAGATATGATTCACGCAGGGCGTGATGAGTCGAGCTACAGCGAGCAAGAACTTGAGTATTTGGTTGCAGAAAAGGAAAAGGAAATCTGGTCAGGTATAGGCTGGAAAGGTTTTGGTGTTGCCGCTCTGTTATTGGGTATCAATATAGGAATCTGAACATGTCACTGTTCCGTTTTGTTAAGTATTCCTCGATTTTGTTTTTTTTGGGCAAGCACAAATCAAGGCTTTTCCGTGTCTTAGCGGTACTGCTATTTGCAGGCGTCACATCGCTGCTTTATGGCGATGTTGAAGCGTTTCTCGCTAGAGAGCATCCGGGTATCGTGATTTATGCGCTTATGGCAAAAATCTTTATCGTTTATGGCGCCCTATTATTTGTGTTGCTGCAGTTTCGTCCCGCGCCGGCAGACGGTGATCGCGTTGTTAAATCAGGTACTCCGTTGCAGTCTCATGATGCGCAGAGCGATTTTCCAGTCGACCGATTGGCTCATTTGTCCAATCTTGATAGCCATGATCAACTTCAATCACGTTCAGACGCCCTTCTTAACAAACGTTGATTCAGGGTTTTCAGGCTAAATAGGTACCCCCCCCAAAAAAGCGGTGGCCTCGCGTTTGTAATTCTAGTGCTGCAATAGCTTAAAGGCGTGGCCGCTTGCGGGTGCCTCAGTCTGGTTGGCAGCAGGGGTTATAACAAGCTGAAATGAAAATGCCGCACAACTATCCCAAAATTCTGCAGTAAGAAAAACATGGCGACCGCTGAGTACACAAGGTAGCCTCTCGATCCTCTTTAATTCATCGCAGGGACGCATCATGTTTCGAAGAATGGCTGTTCTAGGTTTGATAGTTGGTTTAACGGCTTGTCAGGACGATAAGGGTAGTCCCTTAGTAGCGGATACACAGATTTCAGGTTTTGACGCATCAGAGCTAGATCTGTCGGTCTCACCAGGCGACGACTTTTTTGCTTACGCTAACGGCAAAGCATTGGCGAATGTTGAGATACCCGCAGATAAGTCGCGTTATGGCGCAATGGACGTACTTCGAGACAACTCCGACGCGCAAGTTCGTGACATCATCGAAGAATCCGCCGCAGGCGCCTTCCCGTCAGGCAGTGATCAGCAGCGAGTAGGCGATCTTTATAGTTCGTTTTTAGACTGGGAAAGTCGTGATGCTCGTGCACTTGCACCACTAGGGCCGTTTTTAGACAAGATCGATGCGCTGCAAAGCCATGATGATGTGTTTTCCTACTTTGGCGTGGCGGCACGCTATGGATTTAATTCTCCTGTTGAAATCTGGCAATACGCTGATGCGAAGGAACCGGGCATTTATGCGTTTTATCTCAGTCAGGGAGGCATTGGTTTACCAGATCGTGAGTACTACTTTAAAGACGATCCCAAATCAGAGCGCATCCGAGAGCAGTATCGGGCTTACATGCTTGAGCTCCACCAAATAGCGGGTATAGCGACCGATGCCGCGGCCGTAAGGAAAATTTATGACCTCGAGGTGGCCATTGCAGAGCAACACTTAGTCAAGGAGCGTATGCGTCGATTCGCTGATAATTATCGCCGCATTGAGCAGCAAGACTTACCTGAATTGGTGGGCGGCGTAAATTGGTCGGGTTATCTGGACGGGTTTGGGCTTGAGAACCCCGGCTATTTGGTCTCGATTTCTTCCGATTACTTTAACGCTCTGGGCGCTATTATTGAAAAGACCTCGGTTGAAGATTGGCAGACTTATCTCCGTTGGCATTTGATTAATGCTGAAGCCTCTTTGCTCACTAAAGCCATGGATCAACGTCGTTTTGAGTTTTACCGAAAAACCCTTTCTGGCGTAGAGCAGCAGTTACCCGACTGGCAGCGCGCAGTAGGCGTAGTGGGCAGGTCCCTGGGTGAGTTGGTGGGCAAAGTCTATGTAGAGCGTCACTTTCCCCCAGAAGCAAAGGCGCGAATGGAGGCGTTGGTTGCGAACCTAATCGACGCCTACCGCGACAGCATTACCCAGCTTGAGTGGATGTCAGACGCCACAAAAATTGAGGCCCTAGACAAGCTCTCTAAGTTCAAGCCTATGATTGGTTATCCAGACGTGTTCCGTGATTACGCGGGCGCGGTGATTAAAGCCGACGATTACTATGGCAATCGCTTGGGGTTAGTCGAGGCTGAGCGCAATCGCGATATCGCGCGTCATGGCGCTAAGGTCGACAGAACCGAGTGGGGCATGACGCCGCAAACCGTCAATGCCTACTACTCGCCTGTGCTTAACGTCATTGTTTTTCCAGCTGCCATACTGCAACCGCCTTTCTTCAATTTAGATGCAGAGGATGCGGTGAATTATGGGGGTATTGGTGCGGTTATTGGTCACGAGATAGGCCATGGACTTGACGATAGCGGCAGTAAGTTTGATGGTGATGGCGCTATCCGTAATTGGTGGACCGATGAGGACGCGGCCCAATTTGAGGTGCGCACCAACAGTCTGATAGCGCAGTATGCAGATTTTTGCCCGTTTGATGACCTCTGTACTAACGGCGAATTCACCTTGGGCGAAAATATTGGAGACTTGGGTGGCATCACCATTGCGTTGCGAGCCTACCAAGCTTCCCTAAAGGGAGAGGAGGCTCCTGAGCTTGATGGTCTTACGGGGGTTCAGCGAGTTTTTCTGGGCTTCGCTCAGATTTGGCGTGCAAAAATGCGCGATGAGGCTATGCGTCAGCTAATAGCCACAAATCCACACTCACCCAGTCAGTATCGTGCTAACGGGCCTGTAAGAAACGTGCCTGAATGGTACGAGGCCTTTAATGTAACCCCTGACAATGCGCTTTACCTGCCCCCCGAACAAAGAGTGAAGATATGGTGAGCGTATCGTGTTCTGGCGGGGCGAAGCGTTAAGAAAAACGCCTCGTTACCGCCACTTTTTCGGAAGAGAAATAAAAAGTGCGACACCAGCGATAGCCGTCAGCAATGACATGATGGAAAACAGCTTCAACAATAGGGTGCCAATGGTGTCTCTATCGTCATAATCCATGATGTGCAGTGACCAGAGGAAATCCCACCAGCGCCACGCGGTGTTTCTAACCGCTACCAACTCACCCGACGTAGCGTCAATATAGGCCACGGTGCTGGGATTTTTATCCTTAAAAACTCGCCATAGTGGCAGTGCCCGACCTCGATACTCTGAGCCGACCTCTGCCTCAGTAATAAACACCGCACGGTTCGCGTTAAGGTCTGTCTTTAAGCCGGCAAGTTGCAACGCCTCAATCTCATTCAGCGCTGGTAATACCTTGCCATTAGGTAGGTACCAGCGTGTTTCCTCAAGGCCCACTACACCGACAACAACCTCCTCAGGCAGCCGGTTGCGGATCAAAACCTCGGTAGCGTCGGCGGTGATCCAGCTTGCCGCAGAAAGGTCGATCGGCGTTTGCAGTGCAGGTTGGCGATGGTCGGCGCCTCGAACAAACTCAATGTCGATGAACGCAAAAAATATTCCACTTAACGTCCACGCCAGAAGCTGTACTGCAGTAACAATGGCCAGCCAGCGGTGCCATCGCCTTAATTTACGCTGTAGTCGCAACGCCATCACTCACCGGTAACGTTATAGTGAAGGTGGCGCCGTCCTCACTTGATGTAAGCGTCAATTCACCTTTAAGAGCGGCAATGATACCTCGACTCACGGAAAGGCCAAGACCGGTGCCTTTGCCAATGGCTTTTGTGGTGAAAAACGCATCGAAAATGTCGCACTGTAAAGCCTCGGGAACTCCCGGACCATTGTCAGCCACACTGACGGAAACACGGTCACCGTCGATGGCTAAAGCTACGCTGACCCGCGGGTCAGATACATGATCAGCCACGGCATCCCGTGCGTTCGTGAGCAGGTTTAGAAATACCTGCTCTAACTGGATAGGATGACCCATCACAAAGGTGGCATGCTCAGGCTGTTCAATGACCAACTCGACATTTGAGTTTTTATATTGATCTTGCATGAGGTCTACGGCGCTGTATAGAACATCGCGTAGGTCAACTGGCGTCGGGTCTTCTTTCGCATTTCTACCAAACCGCCTGAGATGGTCGATAACTTTTCGCGCCTTTCCCGCGGCGTTCCGAGTGCGCTCAAGCTTTCCGACAATATAGTCTTTATTAACATTCCCCTCAGCCTGCTCAAGGTGCAGCATGATGTTATCGGTTATTAGTTCAACAGCGCCCAATGGCTGGCTAATTTCATGGGCGAGTGATGCCGACAACTCACCCAAAAGAGCCAGCTTTGACGCCTGTATGGCCTGCGCCTGATAGGACTTTAAGGATGAAATATCGTGCAGAATCATGGTTTTTCCCATTTCCAAATCCTGAACATACAGCTGAAAGTGGCGACCGTCTGATAGTCGCAACTCAAGTGGAGTCGAATCTGCTGGTAGCTCGCGAGAACGCGTTTGTGCGAGCCACTGCTGCGATTGGTTCCACTGTAGAGGTTCTGAAGACAGCTGCTCGATTGCCTGAGTGAAGGTCATGCCAATATCTTCAGCGCGACCCTTGCTGTCGCTTTTCTCAGGGTTCAAATCAGAAAGGATGTTGGTAAAGGCTGTATTGGCAAAAATGAGGGTCCGCTTTTTTCCAAATATCGCCAGCCCAGCATCTAAATCTTCAAGAACTTGCGCTAAAGATTGCTGAACCAGGTTTTGGCGCGATTGAATCGCTCTGTGGGTGATGAAGGCGCAGGCCAGAAGCGTTGCTCCAAAAGTAGCCCTGTTCACATAAAATAAAATGTGATCAGAACCCTTGGCAAAGGTGCCAAGGGTTAGCAACATCAGAGACCCGCCTGAAATGACCAACAAACTCCTGCTGGATCCTGTCCAGTAGCAGCCTAATGTTGCAAAGAGATAGGGCAGTACTGTAAACGCCCGCAGGGGACCGCTGCTCAAATCGGCTAAGATCGCAACGACTGGGGGCAGCGTTAAACCCGCGAGTAATAGGCTTTTGCGCCAGGAGTTTTCAGTGTTGCGCATCGATACTCCTTAGTGTGTTGGCTACAAATAAATCATAGGCCAGAGGTAGGCAAAGAAAATACCGGTCCCCAATGTGGTTGTCGACACGACGAGCATCCCAATACTATACCGCCGTAAACGCATGCAGGCTTGAGCCTGAATTGGGTCGAGGGGGCAGGGGCTGCGCCGCTGTCTCCAGACCAAGGCTGAACACGCCATGAGCATGGTGGCCGCGAATATGAACAGTGGCCCTTTGTGGGCCGATAGCCACATGATTCCCGGTATGGCGGTAGTAATGCCTACCATCACGGCGCCCGCGCCGATTGAAATTAGCAGTGCAGGCAGCGCACAACACAGCAGAGTCGATAAGCTGGTGAACATTGTCAGGGTTGGGGCAATACCGCTACGCCAATAACTCAGCATGTTAGCTACCCAATACCGCAGCATTGCGGTGAACAGCTGAAATTCTATAACCGGCTTGGACTGCTAAAGCGGCGATGGCTTCATCATCGAGGGACGCACCGGGCTTAAAGACCAAATTTAGGGCCTTGGTGTCGAGGTCGACGTAAACCGCAGCGACCTCTTCTTGTTTGCCAAAAATTTTATTCATGGCGACGGCACAAAAATCGCAGACGACGCCCAGAACATCGGCGACCACGGCGGTACCCCCGTTGGCCAGTGCGGCTTCTATTTCAGGAGTGGTGGTAAGGCGGCCCGTTGCCGGGGTGACGCTGGCGGCGTCTGCCGTATTTTCGGAAACACTTTGTTCATGTTCATGTTCATGTTCATGTTCATGTGCCTGCCCGTGCTCATGCTGACTCCAAACTGCTGTCGATAACAGCAGGAAGAGCAAGGCCATGAGAAAGCGACTCATCATATTCATAAGCTTTCTACTCTAGTTAAAAACGGTAAGTGAAGTTAAGCAATGGGGTGGGGTCGACGATATTGAAACCAACTTCTAGCAGGGCGGGGCCACGAAAAAATCTTAGTAAGGGTGTTACGGAAACGGGATCTTTAGACTCTGGGCGGTGATCAACTTCCAGCATGAGCCAGGTGTGCAGATCCTGAGTATCGCCTTCGTAAGGTGCCCAACCCACTCGCACAAGTTGCATGGCATTGTCGCCAAAGTGGCCTGCGTCAACATATCGAGCGTTATAACCCAAAAAAAATCGGCGCGTTTCCCAGTCGGCGATGACCCCGGCATAAGCCGCGGTTGTGCTGCTCAATGGGTTGCCAGAGGTCCCTGAAGCAAGACCTATACCGCCTTGTAAATAGATATTGGCCTGATAGTCTTGCCCAAACCAGCGCTTCAGTAAATAAGTGGGTTGTAGGCTAGTGATGGCATAGTCTTCATCACGAACCCACTCGCTTCGAAGACCCAAAGACCAACTGGGTGAGGGTGTGTAGTGGATCAAAGCGGCAGTTGATTGCCGGTTAGACTCTTCGATGAGGGTCCAGCCGCCAACGTAAGAAACCGGCCGAGCCGAGCCTGCTGCAGAAATTAGTAGCAGCAGCAGTCCGGCGATGATTCTCACTTTTTCTTGCCCGACAAAATACCGACTAACTCATTGACCTTGTCCCGACGCTCATCGATGGAGCCGTTGGTCAGCGCTTGCTCTACGCAGGTGTCAACGTGATCCTCCACGATAAGGGTCTCCATGCTGGCTAAAGCAGCACGGGCAGCCTGCACCTGTCGGACAACGTCGACACAGTACTGATTTTCCTCGACAAGCCGTCGAACGGCTTTAACTTGGCCTTCTATGCGGGCGAGGCGTTGATCAACTAGTTTTTTGGTTTCAGGTCTCATGCCGTATACCCTAAGGGGGTATGGGTATAAAAGCAAGGGATTGTTGTTCGACGCCTAGATACGCGGTGGCTCTTTCGGCTTTGTGGGGTTCAGATCGGGATGAAGCGATTTTTGGGGCTGATTCAATTTTCCCCACAGCCTTTGCTGCTGGCCAAAGTCGGCTGCGAGAGACCCCAGAGAGCGATGCTCGATGGTGCTGTTAGTGAGGTGCGTTGTGCCATCATGTTCTAGGGTCTCAACCCTGCCTGGTCCACATTGCGTGTTTTGGGTAATTCAACGGCCTTTACTTTTGATTGGAGTGCGCTAAGTTGAAGGTGCTATCGAGAACTTTTTAGGCCGCGCAGGAGTTACAAAGATGGGGTTTTGGGCTTGGCATCGAAAGCAAACGACGCAGTGGCAGCAGCGCCTAGGATTAGACGACTATCAGCTTCTCTGGGTGGCATTCTTGAAGGGAGTGTTTTTAGGCGTCCTGCTAACCCTCTGGCTAGCCTAATTTAGGCAATAAATCGGGCTCCCGATTTATGAACGGGCCATCGATACAAATACGTCGACCATCGGGAGACGCGCAGGCGCCACAAATACCAACACCACACTTTGTGGTGTAATCAATGGCACTATAAATTTGTTGTTCGCTGCCGTATTCCCGCTGCACCTTCTCGGCTGCATGAATCATGGGCGCGGGCCCACAGTTATAGAACCAAAGTTTGCTCAAGGCCTCGGGCGTCAGCTTGGCCAGGTGCTCAGCAAGTGCGTCAGTAACTCGACCTTGGAACCCAGAGGAGCCATCGTCAGTCGCGGTGGTGACTTGAGCAATGTCTTTGCAGTCTTCTATAAAATACAGTCTATCGGCGGTTCTAGCGCCTGCAAAAATATGTGCAGGCTGTTCGTTAGAGCCAAAGTCCCGCGCGATCTGGTAAACCGCGGCGAGTCCTGTACCTCCAGCAACGCAAATAATATCGGCATCTTCGGGGGGCATTACCGGGGTGCCGTAGGGGCCTCGCAAATAAACCGTTGCCCCTGGTTCCAGCTGATAACAAGCCTCTGTAAAAGGCCCTACATTAATCACCGCAAGTCGCAGAGGGCTATCGGTTAAGCAGGAAAAGGGCTTCTCACCGACGCCCGGGATCCATACGAAGACATATTCTCCCGCCTGAATATTCATTGTTTCATTGAAGGTTACCACCGTGATGTCATCGCAAACGGCTTCATTAGTAGCGACTGTAACCGGCTGAAACTCCATGCTCAGGTCATATCGAATCTGGGCTTCGGCCTGACTGCCTGACCCCTGTAGCTCTCGATTTAGCGTGCTGAAATAATGTTTAAGGTCTTCAGTGTCCATGCCCGACAGAGCCGAACCCACACCAGCAATTGTGGCGCCAGCATGTTGAGCCGCTCTAACATCAGCGGCGCTTGACAGTCCGCCGCAACCAATAATGGGCTTGTCAGTAATAGCCCGTAGTTCACGGATACATTTTAAGGCGGTGGGTAATACGCCTTTGCCTGACATTCCACCTACCCCATTGCTAAGCACGGGTTCACCGTGGGCTTCGGTATAGCCAGGTCCCACCGTATTAATGGCACACAAGCCATCGGCACCCGCATCAAGGGCCGCTTGTCCAATCTCAGCAATATTGGTCACGTTAGGCGTTAATTTAGGGATGACGGGCTTGGAAACGGCCTGCTTAACAGCGGCAACAATGTCATGAACAATTTTGGGGTCTTGCCCCATAGCCATGCCATAGCCGCTGGCGTGGGGGCAGGACAAGTTCAGCTCAAAACCATCGGCCACGGGTTCGAGTATTCTGGCAACCGCGACAAACTCTTCGACGCTGCCGCCAAAAATAGAAACCAATAAAAAACGATCCTCGGGCACGCGAAGTTGCCCCAAACTTTCGAGAGAGGCCTTCGCACCGGGGTTGGTGAGCCCGACGGCATTGACAAAGCACCCGGGTGCAAACTGACTGTACACCGGTTCTCGGTAACCCAGGCGAGGTTCCAGACCAATGCTTTTAGTGGTGATGACACCAACCTCAGGCATGTCGCGGATAACGCGTTGAATAATACTGGGGGCGGTGGTCACGATTCCCGAGGGAACGGTGAAGCAACCGCTGAGGGTTTTGCCTAGGAAAGAAAACGGCACGTGGGAGCTCTCAAGATTTTGGGTGATTATACACTCAGGGCATCAAGTGCCACAAAAGGTTCGGTGCACTTGCTCTTCACTTTTTGGCGCCGCGGCAAATTGTTCGTCACCGGCCTGCCAGCTGAAGGGGTCCTGCCAACGGGAATGGAGGGTTTCCATCAGCTCGCTGTCACCGGCCTCGGCCGAGTTAATGGCCTGCGCAACCCAATGGTTGCGGGGTATCACTACGGGGTTGGCGCTTTTCATGCGCTCACTGCTCGATGGCGTTGTCTGACTGCGACGGCTGGACCACTGCGTCAGCCAATTCAATATACCGCTGCTGGGCGTAAATAAGTCTTCTAGGATCGTGTTCTCAAGATTGTCGTTAGCGATTTCTGTTAACCAGCGAAAAGCGAGGGTGAAATCGAGCTTGTCTTCTTCGAGTTGATTAAAAAAGGTTTCGATTAAGGCGCGATCGGTGTCACGCATGGCATCGAGACCAAATTTTGCGGCGAGGCGCGCGCTATAAATGTCGGTAAACAACGTTGGGAACTGATCGACACTGGTCTGAGCCAGCACCAGGGCTTTTTCCTGGTCTTCGTCAATAAGGGGTAGCAGGCACTGTGCAAGCACGCTGATATTCCAGTGAACAATGCCGGGCTGATTACCGAAGGCGTAGCGGCCGCCGGTGTCAATGCTGCTAAAGACTTGCCCTGCGGCAAAAACATCCATAAAGGCACAGGGCCCATAGTCTACGGTCTCGCCGCAAAGCAGCATATTGTCTGTGTTGAGAACGCCGTGGATAAAACCGAGGCTCTGCCAGTGTGCTGTCAGGTTGGCCAGGGCTCGGATAACTTCATTTAGTAACACCTGAGCATGTGTCACTGATGGGTCGAGACGTTTGGCTTCCTGCAGTGCTGCCAGGTAGTGACGCTCGGTAACGTAGTTCACCAGCTCCTCTAAGCCTTTCCCTTGACGCGTCATTGCGAAAAACTGAACGGTGCCGATTCTTATATGGCTTGTGGCAACTCGAGTGAGGATCGCTCCGGGCTCTAGCTGTTGCCGGTATACGGGATCGCCAGTGGCGACGGCAGCGAGGGCGCGGGTGGTGGGAACACCCAAAGCGTGCATGGCCTCACTCATCAGGTATTCGCGAACCACCGGGCCCACAGGCGAGCGACCGTCTCCTCCGCGAGAGTAGGGTGTAGGGCCGGCGCCTTTGAGTTGGATATCTACAAGCTTACCGTCTGGGCCTCGCCATTCACCCAGCAGCATGGCTCTGCCATCGCCCAGCTGAGGGTTGTAGTTGCCAAACTGATGGCCTGCATAGGCTGTGGCTCCGGGTTTTGAACTCTCAAATTGGGCATTGCCTGCAAGAGTACCCAGCGTATTTTCATTTTGTCCCCAAGCCTCCGGCCACCCCAGCTGCTCGGCGAGCCGATTATTCCAAGCCAGCCATTTTGGTGCGGAAACAGGTGTTGCGGCTGTTGGTGTAACGTATTCACTCCCGAGGGCATGAAAACTGTGTTCAAAACGCTGACTTGTCGACATATTTCCCTGAATGTTAGTTACCAAATAATTTTTTGAGGGCGTTGCCGGCTTTCTCGCCTAGCTTGTCGGCCTCTTTTGACAACTTCGATCGAGCTTCTCGCTCGAGCAGTTGAAGGGCGATAGCTTCCACGTCGACCCTGCAAAGATTACCGGTCTCATCGGCGAGATTACCCGCGCAGTTCACGGGCAAATCAAGGCCGGTATAACGGTCATCAATGCGGCAGGCAGGGTCAATGGCTTCGAGTTCTT
>ERZ1048068.1485-NODE-1485-length-17970-cov-8.500754_pt1 | contig 17970 bp, 16 predicted proteins | sample MGYA00383098_ERZ1048068 | MGnify/ENA primary metagenome ERZ1048068 (study PRJEB29581, sample SAMEA5548368) | metagenome | biome: marine; feature: coastal; material: water | depth 1 m | study: Short-term variability in the microbial, nano- and picoplankton... | reverse complement strand
TGTAGCCATAAATCATTACCTACATAGAAGAAAGAGTCTTGAGCATTCGGAAAAGCTTCAAATTTGGCAATGAATGGATTTCCTCCTGAAGGATGTACTCGTTTCGATTTATCTAAATTTTTATTATCCAATTGCCTAACCCTACCTCCTATCAAAACAAAGGTTTTATTAGTTGTTTGAAATGCATCTCCACCGTCACCGTAATATCTACCTAAGTGACTCCAATCTCCATCCGTATAAAGGAAATATCCCATATCTTGAGTACCCATTATGAATTTATTTTCTCCTAAGCCATGAATGCCATATATCTGCATAACTGTAAGCCCTTCACCTGATAGATCCACCCAACTATTACCCTGATCAGTACTATGAAAAACTCCTCCATCTGTAGCTAGATAAATATCTTTAGATGATATAATTTTCATACCTCTGACATCGTCATGTGCAAACTGTGGTGTCTCATAGTCAGGACTTGTCACTACCTCAAAACCTTTCCCTCCATCACGACTCACATATGCTCTAAAGGTTCCTAAGTATTATAAAATCAGGATTGTCCGGAGCAATTGCTATCTCCGTATGGTGTATATCTGCTCTTCGGACGTATTTGTTCTGATATATGATATTCCAATTGTCTCCTTTATCAATCGATTCTACCACAAAAGCACCATACCTCACGCCAAAGAATAAAAGTATTCTACTGCCATTGTTAGAGTCCAATGCCGGATCTATCCTGGAAATTGATTTAATATCTCGCTCGGACAAACCCTTTGTTACTTTGTCAAAATGATCTGTCCAATCTACTCCCAGATTTTTGGTCTCTAGTACTGTACTGCCACAAGCCCAAAATCTCCTCTCATTATTAGGATCGAATAGTACTCTTCGAAAATCCAAATCTTTACCTGAATACACTGTATTCCAATTCTCCCCGTAGTCAGTGCTCAAGAAAATATCATGTGGAGTACACGCTACCATATTTTTTCCAGAATTTGAAGCTGAAACACTCCATATCGGTTTTTTATCTCTAGCTGTGAATGTAAGATTAGTAGATTCCCAGGTTTTACCTCCATTAATAGATTTTAGGAAACCGACACCCCAGTCCTGACCATAATGGGTAACTCCAGTCCCTCTGTAGAGTGTTTCGTCTACAGCAAGAAGACATAATGTCCCCATTTGAATGGTATCACTATCAATTTTATTCCATTTCTTACCCCCATTTTCAGTGCAAAAGAGTCCTCCTTTGATGCTGCCGGCATAGATAGCATCTTCTTTCAACACTATATCCTCTATCCACCCTTGTCCCACGGCTGTCCACTTGCCTGAGTCTACAGTGCTTTCAGACCTCGTAAACGGACCTAAATGCTTCCATTTGTACTTTTTAGCAGGAATCTGAGCTAAGGCTCCAAAAGCAATGAAAGAGAAAAAGACTATTAGACTATATCGCATTTTTAATAATTGTAATAATACCCAAGATGACAAAAACACCTCCAACAACAGATGAAAGTTTATCTCCAATAATTTTTAATAGCTTGTGTCTGAAGATTGTACTGAGCTTAGTATATAAGAATAAAATAAGAAATGCACCTACAGCTGCACCTATCGCAAAGCTCCATTTAACAGGATCCCAAATGCTCTCACCAAAACTAAAAAAGGGCACCCCGCTTGAAAATGTTCCTGTTTGAAACAGAATCAAATATCCAGACCAGAAAAAAATAAGTTGGGGATTCGCTATGGCAAGTAAAAAACCCTTAGAAAAATGAGCTATAGCTCCTGTTTCAGAAATCTCTAAATGCTCTACCTTTTTTGGTTTGCGAAGAACATAAGACAACCCAAGAATTATAAATACAAAACCCATTGCGATACCCAACTGACTCTTGTAACCTTCCAAAACCTCTACATACTGAGTCCCAAATATGGCTATAAGTGTATATGGAATCTCGGGCAATACACCTCCAAGTGCAAGCCAAAGTGCAGACTTCTCAGACTTGAAAATAGCGGTATCTATTACCGCTACATTTACCAATCCCAAAAAAACTGACCCAAAAAAGCTAAATATTAGTGCAACTGAAAAAGCTATCAATACTTCCAAGCCTCAAAAATTGTTTAAAAATAGTTGTCAAACAAATAGATATCATGATACCATATCTCACTAAGATTGCAGAAAGAAATGGATAATTTAATAATCGAGGGAAAACTAGTTGAGGTATTGCCAGTGCAGGAAGGTGTGAGCACAAGAGGAGCTTGGAAAAAACAAGACTTTGTTATGGAGACAATGGACCAATATCCTAAAAAAATATGTGTAAGTTGTTGGAATGAGAAAGCTGATGAAATCCAAAAATTTCAACCAAATGATATGCTAAAGGTATCCATCAATATAGAGAGTAGAGAATACAACTCTAGATGGTATACAGACATTAAAGCGTGGAAAATAGAAGGAAGTTCCACAAACAGTGGTAATGCGACTAATCCTAGTGAGCCTGCTGCAGGCAATGATGATATTACAGGTATATCCTTCAGTAGTGATGACGAGGGAGACCTTCCTTTCTAGATTTCGGTGAAATTAGCCTGAACCAAGATAAATGTCTGAAATTAAAAAAATTAATCTGATGTAGGTCTTAGCAAAAGCTATGACCACGAAACGCGTAGGATTATCAATAAGGATGGGACATTTAATGTTACTAGAAAAGACGTCAGAAATCAGGGTTTCCAGACTCTCATCAGCATACCTATTGGTAGATTCTTGTTTTGGGTAAGTATAGATTACCTAGTTACAAATATTGCATTTGCTTTCGTATACCTTGTTTTAGGAACAGAGCATTTACAGTTTGCTGGTAAAGCTGGATTCTTCTCTCCCTTTTTAAAGCCACTATATTTCAGTATGCAAATCTTTACCACTGTAGGGTTTGGAAGTATTATTCCTCTGAATGATGCGGCTAATTTTGTGTCCGGTATGCAAGCTATGTCTGGTTAGATGTTTTTTGCAGTAGCTACGGGAATTATTTATTCTAGATTTAGTAAACCTACTGCTAGACTGCTGTTCAGTGATCGTGTTTTGATTTCGCCATATGAGGATGGTGAGGTCCTTATGTTCAGAGTGGTGAATAGAAGGCCAAACGTGTTAATGGAGATGGAAGCATCAGTACTATTGGTAATGGACGTAGACAAAAGCGAACAAGTCTAAAAAAAAAAATATAATCTAGATTTAGAAACCAGCTCTATCACTTTTTTTTACTCAGTTGGACTATTGTGCATCCTTTGCAAGGCACTAGTCCAATTAAAAATATTGGAATTGAAGAATTGGTAAAGCGTAAGGCAGAAATTTTAATTCTGCTAAAAGGTTTTGACGAAACCTTTGGCCAAAACATTAGACTGAGGTTCTTGTATACAGCAGATGAGAATGTATCGAATGTAAAGTTCATTAGGAATTTTGAAGTTACAAAAAATGGTCAAATTGAGTCGGATATAGAAGCTGTTCACAGCTTCGAAAAGCTATAACCCATTAGAACATCATACTCATCTGTTGGATAAAGCTATTGATTACTTGTGGCTTTATCGCTACTAGAAGTCCTATCCCACCAAGGGCTCCCCATAAGTGTGCATCATGATTTATATTATCCTGTCCCTTTTTAGACATATAGTAGGTGTAAGCTAAATATAGAATCCCGAAGATCAAACTATTGATGGGTATAGCAAAGAACAGCCGAAGTTCCATGAGAGGATCAATTAAAATACAAGCGAACAATACACCTGAAACACCTCCTGAGGCTCCAACTGAAGAGAACCCATAGTAGTCCTTATGCTTTATATATGAAGGAATGTGCCCTATAATCACAGACCCCATAAAAATAAAGAGATAGTAAAATGAGCCAATATTGCCAAACCATATTTTAGTGATGTACTCTAAATAGTTTCCAAAACTGTAAAGAACATACAAATTGATAAATAAATGCATCATATCAGCGTGCAACCAAGCACTAGATATGAATCTGTAAAACTCTTTTTCTCTAGCGATTATGTAAGGGTTAAATAACAACTTTCTAAAAAGTTCTCTGTTTGAAAAGCTGAAATAACTTACAATACCTATAGAAATCAGCAAAAGAATATTAGTACTCATTGGTCACAAATGTCGTTGAAAAAGACCTTTTGAAGAAAAAAGATGTTCATAATCCGTCAATAATGAGAATGATAATGAGTCAATAATATATGTGAAGTCACTAATTTTACAAAATCAATAAAGTGTTACTCATATCAGATACTCACGGATACTGTGGACCAGATATTTTGAAGCATGCTTCTCAATGTGATGAGGTCTGGCACGCAGGAGATTGGGGAGATATCAACCATTTTCAAAGGCTGATGTCTGACTGTAAGTTACGTGGAGTTTATGGAAATATTGATGACCCACAAATAAGAAAAGTATTCCCGGAAGAGTTATACTTTGAAACATCTGGATTGAAAGTATACATGAATCATATTGGTGGTTATCCTGGAAGGTACAAACCACAAGTAAAGCGTAGACTCCAAGAATTAAAACCGGACTTATATATCTGTGGACACTCTCACATATGTAGGGTTGTTCGGGATAATAGTCTAGGACTAATGCATATTAACCCTGGTGCTATTGGTTTGAAAGGGTTTCATCAAAAAAGAACGATGATGAGGTTTAACATAGATAATGGCAGACTTATTGATGTACAATTACTAGAATATGATAAAAAACTTTAAAAAATCATCTATAACAAGTCTACTGACTCTCGTAACATTTTGCGTTTTAAGCTCAGCTGTTAGTGCTCAGGACGGTGTTTCAAAAAAATCGCAAGTTGCTTTTAGTAAAGGCTTGCAACTACAGAGTTATGGTGAATATCTAGAAGCCATAGAATTATTCAAAACTGCTATAAAAAAGTCTCCAAGTTTTATAGACGCGTATGACGCTCTTGCTAATACCTATCAGAAAACAGGTGATTACAAAAAAGCAATCTCTAGCTATAAGTGTTTGTTAAGTATTAAGGCGGACCAAAGGTATTCCCTCTTTGAGTTAGGAAACATATACTTTGAGAGTCAGAAATTAGATTCTGCTGAGTTCTACTTCAAGACATTTCTTCAACTGAATAAAACCAATGATAGAATCTCTAAAGCGGCAGTTAGAAACCTGCAGAACATTTCTTTTATACGAGATGCTTTATCAAATCCACGAGATATAACACCCATTAATATGGGAGAAAGCATCAATACAAAAGAGCAAGAATATTCACCTGCATTTGCCATTGATGAGAATATAATGTACATAACCAGAAGAGTAGGTAATCTGAAAGATAGTAGACCCAATGAAGATATTTATTATTCAAATTTGGAAGAAGGTGAATGGTCTAAAATAAAAAATCTTGGTCCACCAATAAATACTGCGGAAAATGAAGGTGCCTTTAGTGTATCTGCAGATGGACATTATATATTCTTTACCTCGTGCAGCAGACCTGGCGGAAAAGGACAATGCGATATCTGGATCACAATAGACAGAGATGGTGAATGGAGTGAGCCTATGAACCTTCAAGCTCCCATAAATACAAAGAATTGGGAATCTCAACCATCAATTTCTTCCAACGGAAAATTACTTTATTTCACAAGTGATAGACCTGGAGGCTATGGCGGGACTGATATTTGGGTGGCAGAGTTCGGAGAAAATGGATGGAAAAAACCGGTCAACTTGGGTCCGGAAATTAATACATCCTTGGATGAGCAATTTCCATTCATTCATCCTGACAATTCTACTTTGTACTTCAGCTCTGAAGGTCACCCCGGAATGGGAAAAAGTGATTTATTCATATCCAAAAGGGAACAAGACAATTCTTGGAGTATACCTAAAAACCTTGGATATCCTATTAATACTGCTGGATACGATTGGAATATGATCGTGAGCAGAGACGGTAAAACTGCTTATTACAGCAGTGATAACTTACTCTCTAGTTTTGGCGGATTGGATATATATAGCTTTTTACTTCCTGAGGATTTGAGAGCTAAAAAGGTAAGTTATGTCCGAGGATTTGTAAGAGACGCGAAAACAAAAAAACCATTAAGTGCCAGTGTATTACTCACTCCTCAAGACGGTTCGCTTAGCACTTCAACATATGCAGACAAGAGTGATGGAACATTTTTAGCCCCGCTGATATCCAACAAGAAATATGCACTTACCATAGACAAAGAAGGATATCTCTTCTATTCGGACTACTTTGATATGCCTAATGTTTCAACCGACGAACCTTTTGAGATATATGTAGACTTAGAAAAATTAGAAATCGGAAAGAAAGTTGTGCTACGAAACGTATTTTTCGATACTGATAAATTCGATTTAAAATCTGAAAGCACCTCAGAACTCAATAAACTTGTGGAATTCATGACCAACAATCCAGAGGTTGTCATAGAAATCAGCGGTCATACAGATAACATAGGTAGTACTAAAGATAATAAAATCCTGTCTACCAATCGTTCTAAGGAAGTTTATGAATATCTGGTGAGAGAAGGTATATCCAAAGGAAGAATTAGTTATATAGGCTTTGGAGACACTCAACCTATTGCAGATAACTCAACTGAAGAAGGCAGATCTCAAAATAGACGAACCGAGTTTAAGGTTATCATAATGGAGTAGCATTAGATAATATCCAAGCCTCAATTGTAGGTGGAAAGTGTCTATGCTCAATTTGTTGAATTTTATCCTTTATGCTTTGTAAATTCTCTTCTGCAGGATTTAATGAAGTAGTGAATTGAGCTAAAACCTTACCTTTATCAAATTCCTCATTAGCCTCGTGAATAGTTATTCCTGTTCTCCTCTCTTGATTGGATAATACAGCAATATGTACATTCTCACCATACATATTTTTACCACCATATTTTGGTAATAAGCTTGGGTGAAGATTTACAATCCTACCCTCATAATGGTGTATCACTTCTGAAGGCACGAGTTTCAAAAACCCCGCTAGGACGATAAAGTCAATTTTTCTATCATTAAGTTGTCTTAAAATCTCTTTAGGGTTCCAAGATTGCCGACTCCAATAGGTAGAGCTAATGCAATGTTTTTCAGCAATACTGAAAGCCCCTACCCCTCTTCGATTGCAAGCTATATTTACAACATCTACAGTTTTTGAAAGTCTGAAGTGCTCTATGATTTTGTCTGCATTAGTACCACCGCCAGAAGCCCAAACCTCAACTCTTATCATTATTTTATGGAAAGTGTATTTACCAATATTTCAAGCTCACGCATTGGTCTTGCTTTATCCTCATTTGGATAAAAAACAAACCCTTCAGCGAAGACTATTCTTCCTCTTGATTCGTCTACTACTGCTCTGATGTATGAAGGTCCACCCATAAAATCTCCTTCGACATCCCACCATCCTCTAATTTCTACTCCAATTTTTTCTTTAAAGTCTTGATCTTTTCGCACGGGTGTCAATGCATCAGAGTATTTCATATAGCTACCTTCAATCTCTCCAGGGATGTACTTTTTCACCCATTCATTTCTGAACTTTAACAGACTGTCTGTACTCAAATCATCTATACTTCTATATGGTGCCTCGTACATCAATAGGCCTTGTTCTAACTCTGATGTAGTAGAAGACTTCCTTAACCAAACGAGTTCCTCATTATCTATTGCAATTCGGTAAGATTCAGGTTTTCTTATACCAAAGTTTTTTTCCTTTATACACTTTTGATAGAAAACATCATCTTTAGGATGTATAGTTCCTAATAGCCTACGTTTTCCTGTTATATTTTCATGTTTAAGTGCCAATTCTAAAATTTGATACCTACTTTCTTGAAGCACTGTGTCCATCTCAGCTTTATTGTTTGCTAAGACATAAAACATCTTTTGATTCTTCGCAAATACATCCTCTTGCAAAACACCGAATGTTCCAGGCTTTTTAGCTCTTAAAGAGACCAACTTATCTAACGTACTTGTTGGTAGTATCTTTTTTAGTCTTTCTATGTTTTCAAGATTCAGTAATACTATGATATTTCTATGTTTCTGAAAAAAGCCTTGAAAAAAAGTCTCATCAGCGAAAAGCACACTAAACATAGCCTCTCCAGGAGGAGGGTGTCCTTCTATTCTCTTTCTAAAGACATCTGATACGCGTTCTTTAAAGAGACTGTCTGCAGTGCGGGTATCTACTACGACTACCAGTTCCGTAAGTTGACCTGTAGAATCAGGCAATAATGCTTTACGTTCTTCGGGAGAAGTTTCGCAGCTCCATAAAGCAACTATTGTAAAGACTAGAATTATATACGTTTTCAATTTCTTATCAGCTTCTATATATCTTTAACTTCTGTTTGGGATATATTATGGTACCGCGTATACCATTCCAAGATTTCAATTGACTAACGGAACAATCATACTTCCTTGCTATTATAGGCAAGCATTCACCTTTTCTTACATAGTGATAAATTACTTTTGGCTTGTTAGCTTCTGCAATACGTTTCTCCTCTAGCTTGACTAGCGATACAGCATATATATCGTCTAAACTGCTGTAGAATAAATCAGCTGTTCCAAAAGGAATATTCAATTGATATCCATTGGTATAAGCTGGCAGAGATGTAGTCTTCAATTCTGGATTATACTTTCTCAACTGCTCACTAGTGATTCCTACCCTTTCTGCTATCACATCGAAGTCCAGTCCCTTTTTACAAAATACTGTTTCGTAATTAAAGTACTCTCCATCCACAGGAGCGGCTGTTATGCCATACTGATCATAAAATGTCATCATATATGTCATAGCAATAAACTTAGGCACGTAATTCTTGGTCTCTCTTGGTAAATAGTTATACATACCCCAGAAGTCGGACTTACCTGAATGCCTCATAGCTTTTCTTACATTTCCAGGTCCGCAGTTGTACGCTGCTAAAGCTACTAACCAATCATCATACTGATTATACATCTGCTTGAGGTAAGTGCACGCTGCACGTGTACTTTTTTCTACAGATCTTCTTTCATCAACACTTCTATTAATATCTAAATCGAATATTCGACCTGTCACAGGCATAAATTGCCAAGCTCCTGCAGCACCAGCTCGTGAGTAAGCATATGGATTCAAACCCGATTCTATAATAGATAAAAACTTAATTTCTAAAGGCATATCAAATTCACTAAGGACTTCTTCGTAATAGGGGAAAAAGTACTGTGACTTGGTTACCATTTGCTTGAGTTTAGACTGCCACCTCGTACCGAAATAATCTATCTGGGCCTTCACAAGATGATTATACTCCATAGGCACACTAAATTCTTTTGTACTTACGTGGTATTTGAACAATTCTTCATCTACTGGAATCCTATCATCGTCGAAAGATACAATATCCTCTGAAGTAAAAAGCTCTTTATAAATAGGTTCTATGGATGGTCTATTTACGCTTAGATCTGAAACCAAAACATCCGAGGTAGCAAGTGACGTGGAACTATCTAGTGTTGAAATCGTATCTCTAATAGTCTCATCTAAAGAAACATCCAATGTATCCTTCTCATTTGCAAAGGTTATCAACGGCAGTACTGCTAAGGAATATAAGATTATATGATTCTTCATAGTTTACAAAGTAAAATCTAGTTTAGGCCAAATAATGATGGCGTTACTAACATAACAACAAAGTGTTCAATATTATATAATTTTAGAGTTATATTGCATAAAAAACATAATAACTTGAGCACCTTATCTAATCCATCTTTTGGAGACTTAGCGAGAGAAGCTAGTCTCCAACCACAAGAGAAGTTACTTGCAGTTAAGAAAAATAACAACTTACTTTCAATTGGGATCCCAAAGGAATCCATATTTCAAGAGCACAGGATACCTCTCTCTCCAATGGCTGTGCAGTTATTAGTTGAACAGGGTCACACTGTACGAATAGAATCTGGCTGCGGAGAGAAGGCTAATTTTCAGGATATTGAATTTAGCTCTAAAGGAGCTGAGATCTTGTACGATACAAAGGAAATCTATAAATCTGATATAATACTGAAGGTCGCACCTCCAACAGAAGAGGAAATAGAGTATATGCATCCTAAGCAGATACTCATAAGTGCTATTCAACTCGTACGTACCTCTGAGTTAATAATCAAAAAACTTCTTGAGAAGCAGATTATAGCCATAGGCTATGAATTCCTTCGAGATGATAGTGGATCTCTACCTGTGATTAGAAGTATGAGTGAAATAGCTGGAAGAGCCTCCGTTCTTATTGCAGCTGAGTTTTTAAGCAACTATGGTTCGGGGAAGGGTGAACTATTCGGAGGTATACCTGGTATCCAACCAACTCAAATTGTTATCATTGGAGCTGGAGCTGTTGCAGAATATGCGATAAAAGCTGCTATTGGATTAGGAGCATCGGTAAAGGTTTTTGATAGTAGTCTAGAAAAACTGAGAAGACTAGAGGAAAATGTAGGTAGAAGGATACATTCTTCTACACTTATTCCTAATATTCTCGCAAAAGCACTATCTGAGTGTGATGTCGCTATTGGAGCATTACGAAGTCCACTTGGGTATAGTCCTTGTGTTGTAAATGAAGATATGGTTGCTGCAATGAGACCCAAATCAATTATCGTAGATGTAAGTATTGACCAAGGAGGTTGTTTTGAAAGCTCTGAAGCAACAAATCACAAAATGCCTGTTTTTGAAAAACACGGAGTGATTCATTACTGTGTTCCAAATATTCCATCTAGATTTTCAAGAACGGCAAGTTATGCCTTGAGCAATATTTTCACGCCTTTGTTACAACAAATTGCTGCTGATGGAGGAATAGATGAATGTTTACGAGATCACCAAGGCTTACGCGAAGGAACATATCTATATCAGGGGAAACTGACGAATTCTTTACTGTCAGAAAAATTTAATATTCCCAGAAGGGAAATTGAATTTTTATTAGCAGGTTTAAAATAACAGCAATTAGATTACAGTGACTAATCACAGTATTCTTTTGCAGCAGAAAAGACCTCACGATGCTTAAGACTCTTCGCCTTTTCAAAATCAGAACAAGCTTGAAGCATTAGTTTTTGAGTGTCATCTATGAATTTTTTACTTCTACGAGTACTTTTATCAGAGTTATAAGCTCCTACTAAATCTACTCTAGCAAGTCCTCTATAATAATATTTTTTCCCAGATTGTTTCGTATCGTACTGAAGACTTTCAGTAAAGTCATTTATAGCTTCTTGATGTTTTTTTCTCTTTAAAAAACATTGACCTCTATGTATGTATGCTAAAAAATAAGTCGGATCAAGCTCTATTGCTTTATTATAGTTTACAATTGCTCCATCTAGATCCTCTAACTGCACACTTACATCTCCTTTTAGGCAGTACAATTTTCTTAAACTTTCATTTTTAGACGTGGCTGCGATACCTGACTCGATATCAAGTAAACAAGATTTAAAATCGTTCAAATGAAAAAAAAAACTTTGCTCTATTACTTTAGACATTTTTATAGTTCTTGTTGCGTTTCACCACTTGGTCATATGCAAGAAGTGCTTCTTGATACTCTGCAAGATCTAAATGACAGTTTACTTTATTGAAGTAAGCGTGAATGTACTCTAAATCTAAGTCAATAGACCTTTTATAGTCCTTTAGTGCGTCTGAATACTTCATTTGCTTATACTTACAGACATCTCTATTGTTCCATAAAACTGCGGAATACGGCCTAATGTCCAATGCACGAGAGTACTCTATTTCAGCTCCGGCATAATCAGCCTGTTTATATTTAGCTACAGCTCGTTTTTAGAAATCATTTGCTGATTGTCCCCAGCCTAAAAGACTTCCTAAGGTAAATGTAATTGTCAGTAGTAGTAGTTTCAAAATACCTTTTTAGTACAAAAACAAATAAAAGCACCACAGATTCAAAATCAGTACTGTAAATAAATCAGAGAGAGACTCTAATTAAAAAGAAAAACTACTTTTTCTTTTTCGGCTTAGACTTGGTGTTGCCTCCTATAGGTTTACCTGTTTTAGGATCTACTCCTCTTTTTTTAGCCATGTCCTCCAAACGTTTTTGAAGTCCTGATTTTTTACTAACCTTAACCTTCTTCTTTTTACTTTCTTGAATTTGTTTGTGAAGTTTATCTTCATCTATCACAAATTTTCTAATCACGAAATTTTGAATGATGGTTATGCAAGTAGAAAGGAAATAATAGAAAGATAGTGCCGCTGCATAGTTATTAAAGAAACCCAGGAACATAACTGGCATCAGATACATTACTGTTTTCATAGGTCCAACCATCTGCCCACTATTCTGACTATTCATATAAGTGTAAAGCAAGGTCACTGTAGTCATCATAAGTGTAAATAAACTGATGTGGTCTCCATAAAATGGAATCTCAAATCCATTTGGAAAATCAAAAATACTATCGTAGGTACTCAGGTCGTCTGCCCACCAAAGACTCTGCTGTCTAAGCTCTATAGAAGATGGGAAGAATCTGAACATTGCAAATAGAATAGGCATTTGAACAAGTTGAGGTAAACAACCCCCGAGTGGACTTACTCCCGCCTGTTTGTATAGCTTCATTTGCTCTTGTTGAGCTTTCTGCATATCATCTCCAGTACGCTCTTTGATCTCATCTAGTTCAGGCTTCAGTAGTCTCATCTTAGCCGTACTCTTATATGTTTTGTACATAAAAGGAAAGAGAGCCATTTTGATAATCAGTGTTAAAAGCAAGATAATCAAACCATAATTTAAAAAATAATCATTCAACCAATTAAACATAGGTACGACTATTATCTTATTCACCCAACCGAAAATTCCCCAGCCTAAAGGTATTATTTTTTGTAGCTCTACTCCTTGCTCTTTGAGTGTGGGGTAATGATTTGGACCATAGTAAAATGCCATGGATTCCTCCACGGTATTCTTTTCAAGAGGAATATAAAACTGTGCTGAAGCTCTCTTTACAAAATCAGCATTATCCTCATCTTCTGGTTCTATAATTTCTATCTTGGTTCCAGTCTCTACAAACTGACCTTTATTTATAAGTGTCTGGTTAAAAAATTTTTGCTTAAATGACACCCATTGAACATTGGCGTGTAATTCTTCATCATCCGAACTAGTTTCACTAAGATAATCTACCTCTTCGTCTGTACCATATCTGTAATAAACCGTTGTAGCTATACGCTCGTCTTTTAATGTCTTCTCCTGACCTTGTAGCTCAGCTTCCCAGCTTAATTCTGTATATCTATTATTTGGGGAAATAATATCCTTTATGTTTTCAAAGCGAACTGAATAATCGACTAAGTAAGAATCATCTTGCAACGAATAAGTCTGAACCATTTTACTCCCATTAGTAAGGTTCAAAGTCATTTCAACTTCTTTATCTCCAAGTTGATTTACTTGAAATTCTTTATCGATAGTGTTTACCACAACTCCACTAGCGAGAGGGATCGAGTAACTAAGTGTCATTTGGTTATCTTGGAATAACAACAAATCAGTTGAGTCATATTTGTGGTACTCTAATAAATTGACTCTGCTAGGTATACCTCCTTTGCTTGAGATATCGACTTCCAATAAATTGTTACTCAAAGTAATAACTTGCTTAGGCGTCACTACAGGAATTAATGTATCTTCTTTTACCGCATCCGATTCTGCTGTTATCGTTGTGTTCGTTGAGTTTTGCTCAACATTGGCTAAGCTATCCTGAAGTGCAATTTCATCAGCTTTTTTCTGTTGTGCGGCAAGTTCTTCTTGATTCTTACTATTGAAATAGTAAAATCCGATAAACAAGAAAAAGATTAAAACGTACCCTATGGTGGAACTTCTATCCATGATTTTCAATAAGAGTGCAAATGTAGAAGTATTCGCTAAACGGCGAAAGTTTAGAGAGAGAAGTAAGACATAAAGGAGGATAATTGGGATAAACTCTTAACTATACTTTCATCTGCCTTTCTTAATGGTTTGTCTATATCTGAAAAACGAATGGAATCAATCAGCTTTTTCGCACCCCTTTCATTACTGAAGTGACCAGCTAAATACTCCTTTCTCTCAAGGAAGTAGGCTTTAGTGAAATCCAAGAGAAGGAAATTCTTAATGTGATTTACCATAAGCTCAAAAGAGTCTGCCACAATACAGAGCTTTTCTAACCCTGAGCCTTCCACCATTAAAGGATTTACTACGGCAAACTTACCTCTGTATAGTGCATTCAACAGTTTGAGCTTTATTCCAGTGTTTTGATTGGTGTGCAATACATTGATATGTGCTTCCTTAATCAGAGTATTCAAATCTGAGGTCTTGACATCCGTTATTAATTCAACGTGTTCATATTTAGCTGCCAAATCGACCAATTCTTTTGGTGGATTGTTCCCAGCAATTTTACAAGATATAGTCACTTGACTAAAGACATGTTTTGTAAGCTCCATGGCAGCTAGGTAATTTTCAGGAACTGAAAGATTACCGTGATACAATAGGTATTTGCCATTGGTACCAGGAAAATCTATTTGATCATTACTATGAAAAGCTGGCAGATAAAAAGTATCGCCATACTTCTTATCAAAGTGTATCTTATCCTTTGGGCTTATTGCAGCTATAACATCTGCTTTTTTTAATACTGACTCGTACTTCCTAAGTTTCTCAGCCTCTATTCTAAAGAAGTACTTTTTGAAATAACTTAATTCAGATTTTTCTAGGTGTTTATAATAGTGATGCTCGATATTATGAGTCCGAACTACCTTAAACCTTTTACTCAATGAAGGATTTCCTAAGTGATAAGTACAATGAAGTCCTTCAAAAAGGATCGGAGCATTATCTTTTTGCAAATTATCTAATAATAATTGCCCATTGCGAGTAGATACGATATAAGGTTTATTGCCTACAAAAGGATTTTTAATGGTTCTGCGTTTGTAATAATGCACCTCAGTACATACGCTCCTCAATTCCTTAGCATTCTTATTTCTACCGTACTGATAAACGTGTAAAATGACATTAACTCCAAGATTAGACAACGTTTTGCACTTGTAATAGATATCAATTACTCCTCCATAGTCCGCTGGATATGGCACGTCAAAGGCGATAATATGTAACTGCTTACTACTCAATATCGTTGTATAGGCTTAGTAAAATACTTTCTTCTTTTTCCCAATTCAATTCTTCTCTTGCAAGTAAACAGTTTTTTCTTAAACGCTCGTATAAATCCGAATCTTCTAGTACCAAATTGACACTATTCACAATGTCTTGTGACGTTGCTGTTGCAAAGACACTGCACTCATACATTTCGTTGAGAAGTTGATACTCTGGAAAAGGATTAGTGATAGCAGGTAAACCTGCGTGAATATAATCGAAGTACTTATTATTCAGTGAGTAGTAGTAGCTTAAACCTAAATTTTCCGAAACATTAATCCCTAAAAATGCATTTTGAGTCAAAGCAGGGAGCTCTTCGGGTTTTAACATGCCTAAGAAACTCACTTTTTCTTGTAAACTCAACCTATTAACTTGGTCCATCAATTGCTTATCTAAATCTCCAGAACCAGCAATTTTTAATTGGATATCCAAATATTGCATAGCATCTATCAATACCTCCAGACCTCTGCCTCTATTCAAAGCACCTTGGTAAAGAAGATACTTCTCATAGGAGGTAGAGTTCTCTAGTTGACCAATATACGGGCAGTTTCTAACGACTTTGAAATTCACTCCATACTTTTTTCTATACTCCTCTGCTATTTGGAATCCTACGGTAATGGCATATTTAACTTTTGGAAGAATGAAGCTTTCTATTCTCAACCATACAGCTCTCTTCTTAGGTCTGTTTGTGAGTTCAGGAACCTCGGTAAAGTACTCGTGGCTATCATATACTAATTTCTTGCCCCTTAATTTCGAAGCAAAGTATCCAGCTGGAAGAGTATCTAAATCTACTGCGTGAACAATGTCAAACCTGGTAAGAAGTAAATGGACAAATACTTTTAGATTATAAAACAAGTAAAAAAAAGGTCCTTTTTTGAAAATAAAATTAAACCTCCTTTGGACATATGGCTGATTGGTTATTGTTGACTGTGACTTTTTTCGCCCCCATAATTCTACATCATAGTCCTTGGAAAGAGATGTACAAATACGAATCATTCGCTGATCGTATATCACATCATTAATCACAGTAGCTATTACTTTTTGCTTCTTTTCCAAGTATATGTATTGTCAGTTTTTATTAAGTATTCGTTGTCTAACAGCCACTTTACAACACCCAAAATACGCTGTTCTTCAAAGCTGCCAAAGGAAGATACTATAGACCCAAGTTCCAAATTTTTATCAGTTGTTAGCTCTTTGATTTTATCAGAAACGGTCCTAAGCAGGTTCGAGTGAGATTTTGTTTTGTTCAATAAACGACATATATCACATTTTCCGCATCTCTCTTCTTTTTTTTCATCAAAATATCGAAGTAAATAGCTCTCTCGACATTCGTAATTATTTTCTGTATACTCCCGTATATATTTATATCTGTATTCTTCTCTATTCTTTAATTCCACATATTTTAACTTATCAAAATCTATGACAGTTGGCCTGGCTTTTAGGTAAGTAATTGTATAGCCATCTTCCTCTGGAATAAAATCAATAATATTATCATAGTGTAGCTTATGAAGCATCTTTCTCAAATCTTGAATACTACATTGCTGTCGCTTTGCCAAATCAGCATAATTTATGGACACATAGTGATCGAACATACCCCCATATGATCGCAGTAAAAGCTTGATAAACATGTCTTGCGCTTTGTGCTTTACTTGATAAGCATATAGCTCATGCTGAGCTACTGTAAATTTGACCTTTGGTAAGCTATTAGCTCTTTCATTAAGCTTAAGATAACCCATAGAATAAAGTACTTTCACTCCATTTACAAATATTCTTGGTGCTATCCTAAAGTTTTCAGCAAATTTTACTATGTCTAAAGCATAAGAGATTCCTTTGCCAGCCGTATAGGCAATTTGATGGTGGCTATACAGACACTTTAGTAGATGTACTATTTGCTCAACTGAAGGATAACTGGTCCAACTGGCAAGGTTTTGGCCTGGATCAACTAAGAGAATACAATATGCTGAGAGACCATCTCTTCCTGCTCGGCCAGCTTCTTGATAATAAGAATCAGGTCCTTCAGGAATATCATAGTGAATAACTGCTCTTACGTCTGCTTTATCTATGCCCATGCCAAAAGCATTGGTGCAGACTACTGTTCTTATTCGATCCTCTTTCCAAGACTGCTGAACTTGTGCTCTTTGATCCGGGGACAGACCGGCATGGTAAAATGCCGCAGACTGCTTATTCTTTAGCAGTATTTTAGCAATCTCTTCACACTTTTTCCTAGTATTGGCATAGACGATAACTGTACCCTTAAGTCTACTTAGAATACGGGTAATTCTTTCTACCTTATTACTCTCTCGCATCACGAGATAAGATAAATTAGATCTAGAAAAGGATTTGCTAAACTCTTTAAAATTGTTTCTGAAATTCAAATACTTCACAATATCTGATTTAACATCTGAGGTAGCAGTTGCTGTGACTGCTATTATACCTGCCTCAGGTTTTATACTTCTTAATTCTCCTAGCTGCAGATATTCTGGTCTAAATTGATGACCCCATTCAGAGATACAATGTGCCTCATCGACCACGAAAAAACTTACCGCAATATTGACCAAGAATGACCTGAACATACTCGTAGATGCTCGCTCAGGACTAAGATAAACAAGCTTATACTTACCATTAAGTGTGTTTTGTAGTTCAACCTCTATCTCATTTTTTGTTAGTCCGCTGTGCAAGGCCACAGCAGGTACGTCTATAGATTTTAGACTATCTACTTGGTCTTTCATAAGTGCAATCAAAGGGCTGAATACGAAACACACTCCTTCCTTTGCTAGAGCAGGCAACTGATAGCAAAGGCTTTTACCTCCGCCCGTAGGTAACAGTGCAAGTGTATCAGAGCCTTGCATTACAGAAACTATGATATCCCGCTGTAGAGGTCTAAATGAATCATAATTCCAATACTTTTTTAGTAACCCTTCAAGCACA
>ERZ1048068.1480-NODE-1480-length-17987-cov-4.502677_pt1 | contig 17987 bp, 14 predicted proteins | sample MGYA00383098_ERZ1048068 | MGnify/ENA primary metagenome ERZ1048068 (study PRJEB29581, sample SAMEA5548368) | metagenome | biome: marine; feature: coastal; material: water | depth 1 m | study: Short-term variability in the microbial, nano- and picoplankton... | reverse complement strand
GGAAAGGCGCTGGTGAGGCGGGTGGGCAATCGGCTATCCAGCATGATAAACACGCCTTTATCGCTCTCACGCCGGATTAATCGGCCAAAGGCCTGCCGCAATTTCATACGGGTCAACCGGTCTGTCCATGCCTCACGGCCAAACGCATTGGCGCGGGCTTTGAACAGCATATCCGGCCTTGGCCACGGCACGCGGTCAAAAATAATCAGCCGGAGCGCGTCCCCCGGCACATCAACTCCATCACGCACCGCGTCTGTCCCCAACAGACAGGATGTTGGCTCAGCTCTGAAAATCTGAATCAATGTGTTCAGATTCATGGCATCGATATGCTGGGCGTAAATGGGCAAACCCGCCTCGCTCAATTCTCTGGCCAGATCAGGATAGACAGCTTTAAGTCGCGTAATGGCGGTAAATAGCCCCAGCGCCCCACCACCAGATGCCAGCATCAGCGTTGACATGGCGGCAATGGTTTGCCGGATATCATTCCGGTCACAATCATTAACCACAAATACGCGTGCCTGTTCAGCATAATCAAAAGGTGACGATACCGAAATAATATGCGGTGGTTGTTCCAGATAGGCGGCACCGGTTAGCCGCTTTGCCATTTGCCATGCCTCTGCATCCGGCTGATCACTATCAGGCGTGGTTCGGTCGGTCAGCGTGGCAGAGGTAATCACCGCGCCTTTGGATGGTATCAGAACATGATCATGAAAGGGACGGGTCGGGTCTATCCAGTGGCGGTGAATACCTATATCCGTGTCTTCGCCCATGCGGCGCGTGGCTTCCATCCAGTCAACAAATCCGTCTGCCCCGCTATCGCCAATCCCGCCCAGCAGATCAATCCATGCCGCCAAGGGCCCCGATGCCCGGCTGACTAATCCGCGCACCGCGCCTTCCAGCCGTTGCCGTGATGCGGTATCCAGCGTCTCGCTTTCATCAGCAAGCATATGTTTCAGCTTTTCGGCCAGCCGCATTAATGGCGTGGCCAATCCGGTGATAGCTTGTCTGAGCGGGGCAATCAATGGCGCCAATCGTGGATCAACCGGATGCAATGGTGCCTCAAGACTATATAAGCTTTCGGGTTGATCAATGCGGTCATAAATCACTTGCCGGATATGATAGAAAAATTCTTCTAATATGCCGTATGGCTCACCATCCGTCAGCCGCTTGCGCCAGCCGGTTGCTGGCAGGATATCAGCGGCTTGAAACGCATCTTCCAAATCCTGCATGGCCGGGCTTCCGTTTTCTAGCAAGTCACCTAGCCGTTGGCGAATTCCACGCGCCCGACGATTGCCGCGACTTTGTTCAGCGCCTCTGATCCAGCGCCGCATATCAGCGGTTTCCGCGCCAGTAAAAGCGGCGGCAAAAGCGCTGTCCGCGGCATCAAAAATATGATGTCCTTCGTCAAACACATAGCGGCTAATACGTCTGGCATCGGGATGCGGTGCCAGTTGATTCATTACTGCCGTAATCATGACCAGCGCATGATTGGCAATGACAATATCGCTCATAGTGGCGCGCGCGCGGTTTTTTTCCACAAAACATTTCTGATAATGCAAACAGGCAGAATGAATACATTCGCCGCGCCTATCCGACAGCCCAAGCGTTAATCCATAGCCGAATAAATCCGTCAGCCATGCCGGAAACTTTGATCCGGTCAGATCACCATCACCGCTGGCTTCTGCCCATCTGGCCATTAACCCCAATCCAATCGCGTTGCGTGGGGTGGCTGATGCGGCGGTTAAGGCGTCTTCCAGATTGAGCAGGCAGAGATAATTTTCACGTCCTTTTCTGATGACAACACGCTTTTCTCTTTCGGTTTGATCCGCATGAAGCCGCCCCATTTCCGTTTCGATCTGATGCTGCAGACTGCGGGTATAGGTAGACACCCATACCGGTGCCATATTGTTTTCCGCCCATACCGAAGCAGGCGCCAGATAGCCGAGCGTTTTGCCGGTTCCTGTTCCGGCTTCTGCCATGATCAGATGCGGGCTTTCATCGTCTTTTGGTGGATCAAAAGCGGCCAGCAAGCTGTCGGCATAGGCCATCTGGCCATCGCGAACACGTCTGCCGCCCAACATATGTTTTAGCCGCGCATGCATTGCTTCCGGTTTGACTGGCAAGACGCCGGCAGGCGGCGGCGTTCCGTAATCCGGAATATCATCCAACCGCGTCCAGATAGCACCATCACGGCTATTGGGCGGGGCGGCCGCCGGCATGTCTTCGCCGCAAGCATGCAGAACCATAGGTGCCCAGCCCCAACCGCCCGATGCCATGAACCGTGCCATCTGGCAGGCAATTTGTTGTTGTTTGTCTGGCCATGATGCGATGTGTTCCAACAAGGTATCGGCAATGACAGGCATGAGTATAGTCTGGTCTTCGGCATCATTATGACTGCTCAGGCCAAGCGCGGTGGCAAGCCCGCCAGCGGTAGGAACAGCAAACCGTGCCGGATGCACAAAAGCATATAATTCCAGCAAATCCAGCCCTGATAAGCTGTCCTGATTATGTTTCAATTTGCTCATGGTCCAGCGCCGGTGACAAAACAGAACAGGTTCATGATCCAGCCGGTTGCCGGCCTCGTTATGGCTTAGCTGATTGATGCTTCCATCGGAATCAATCCAGATCACGTGGTCTGGCAGAGGCATGATGGCGGCCAGTAGCATGGATGGATATGCGGTCATAATAGTGATGATTGCTCCGGACTTGGGATAGCGGATATCATAGCAAAGTTTTATCTATCTGGCAGTATCCCTATTGACGCTGGGGCTACTTCCCCTTAACTATCGCTTTCAGTAGAAAATTCAAACCCGATTGTGACATATTATGGTATCCGATTCTTCATCTTCATTAATTGCACTGGCACAGGATGCCAAGGCCTGGCCTTTTGCCGAAGCGCGATTGCTGATTGACCGGCTTAAAAAAATGAAGGTAGCAGATGACTATGTGGCCATTTTCGAAACCGGATATGGGCCATCCGGCTTGCCGCATATTGGCACATTCGGCGAGGTTGTCCGCACGTCTATGGTGCGCCATGCTTATGAGGTATTAACCGGACGACCAACACGGCTGATCTGTTTTTCGGATGATATGGACGGGCTTCGCAAAGTTCCGGATAATGTCCCCAATAAAGACATGCTGGCCGAACATCTGGGCAAAGCATTGACGCAAGTGCCTGATCCGTTTGGCACGCATGACAGCTTTGGTGCGCATAATAACGCCCGATTATGCGCCTTTCTGGATAGTTTTGGTTTTGAATATGAGTTTTATTCAGCAACAGAATGTTATCAGTCCGGCCAGTTTGATACAGCGCTTCAGCGTATTCTGGAAAAATATGACAGTATCATTAATGTGGTTCTGCCCACACTTGGTGAGGAAAGAAAAGCAACTTACAGCCCATTTCTGCCAGTTTGCCAGCGCACAGGGCAGGTGCTTCAAGTGCCGATTACCCATACCGACCCGGAAAACGGCCAGATTCAATACACAGACCCGGACACAGGCGAGATCATTACCACCGGTATTGATAAAGGCAAGGTCAAGTTGCAATGGAAATGTGACTGGGCGATGCGGTGGTTTGCGCTTGGCGTTGATTATGAAATGAGCGGCAAGGATTTAAGCGAATCTGTTAAGCTTTCTTCTAAAATCACCAATATTATGGGCGCAACCCCACCAGCCGGTTTTTCATATGAGCTGTTCCTTGACCAGAATGGTGAGAAAATATCCAAATCACGCGGCAATGGTTTAAGCGTTGAAGAATGGCTGACCTATGGAACAGCTGAATCGTTATCGCTGTTCATGTATAATCAGCCAAAACGCGCCAAACGGCTTTATTTTGATGTTGTGCCAAAAATGGTGGATGAATATTACAGCCATCTTTCCGCCTATGCCAGACAGGAAGCCGCGGCGCAAATCGATAATCCGGTATGGCATATTCATAAAGCCAAAGTGCCAGCAACCGATATTCCGGTCAGCTTTTCGCTATTGCTTAATCTGGCTGGCGTCTGTCAGGCCGAAACCGCAGAAGTGATCTGGGGGTATCTGGGGGGGTATCTGGCGCAATACGCATCAGATGTCACACCAGACACGCATCCTGAACTGGCCAGTCTGGTTGATTATGCTGTTACCTATTATCAGGATCGGGTGCGGCCGTTTAAACATTACCGCCAGCCAACCGAAGATGAAATCAGGCATTTGAAAACGCTGGCCAGCAAACTGGCTGAATTGCCCGCCGATGCGGAAGCCGAAGATATTCAGTCAGCGGTATTTGCGGTGGGCAAAGATGCCGGATATGAGCCATTGCGGGGCTGGTTTTCCTGTCTTTATCAAGTCTTGTTAGGGCAGGATGAAGGCCCCCGCATGGGATCATTCATCACATTATATGGCATGGATGCCATGCAGCAATTGATCATGCAGGCGGTTAATGGTGATCTGGCAGGAGAAGCCGGTTGATCAGCAGGCTTGCGACTTTACTTGCGCATCGTCTTTCGCCAGAAAAGGCACATCATCTGGCTGTCTGGGCTATGTCCCATGGTCTGGTTCCGGCGTTCGGACGGGAACAGGATTACCCCCGCCTCAAACAGAACTGTCTTGGTTTGAATTTTGCGAATCCTATCGGGTTAGCCGCTGGTTTTGATAAAAATGCGGCGGCAATGTCAGGCGCATTCCGCTTGGGGTTCGGATTTGTTGAGGTTGGAACCATCACGCCAAAACCGCAAGCCGGTAATGCCAAGCCCAGAGTATTTCGTCTGCCGCAGGATCAGGCGGTGATAAATCGCTACGGATTTAATAATGACGGCGCAGAACAGGCAAAAACACGGCTATCGGCATGGCGTCAGACGGCATCCGGTCAATTTGGTCAGCAAGCGGTGCTTGGCATCAATATTGGCGCGAATAAAGACAGTATGGATCGCATCGCCGATTACGCGGCAACAAGTGCTATTTTATCGCCTTATGCCGATTATATAACGGTCAATGTGTCATCCCCGAATACCCCCGGTTTGCGTGATATGCAGACACCTGAAATTCTGGCAGATATTATGAAAGCGGTAAAAACCGGATGCGCCAGACCCGAAATACCGGTTTTGATTAAACTGGCACCAGATATGAATGAAGCAGATTTTCTGGCTGTTCTGGAAAGGCTTCCTGATATGGGTGCGGCGGGCGTGATACTAACAAACACAACCATAAGCCGCCCAGATAGCTTGCGTTCCCCGCATAAAACCGAAACAGGCGGGCTTTCCGGTGCGCCATTGCTGGTATCGTCAACAGAATGGCTGGCGCTGGCCAGATCGCGACTGCCCAAGGATATTCCTATTATTGGCGTTGGCGGCATTGATAACGCGGCGGCGGCATATGCAAAAATTCTGGTAGGGGCACATCTGGTTCAGCTTTATACAGCACTGGCGCTTAACGGCCCGCATATCGTGGCAAAAATGATACATGATCTGGATACATTACTGGCCAGAGACGGCTTTGCCCATATAACCGATGCTATCGGGCAGGTGAGCAACGCGGCAGAGGCATTACGTATCAGTGGCCGGATTAAGCCGGTTTAATGCTTGATGCAGGCGTGATGGAAACATCATCTGGTTATTGTGAAAAGCATGTCCGGATGTGGAAGAATTAGTCTGAACAACACGGCAGGCCAGCACAGCAATAATCCGCAGAACAGAGCTAATGCTTTCTGATCCGTCATGAAAATGATGGATTTGGTTGCATAGCTCATCAATGGATAGCCCTTCTTCGCGAGCCAATTCATCCAGTATTGTCCAGATTTCCTGTTCGAGCATCAATGTCGTGCGTCGTTTATCAATGGTAACATTGCGTTTAATTTTTGTTACCGGATTGACCTGATAGTCGACAATATCATCTGGATTCGGCGTTTTCATCATTTATACCCAGAAAAACGGTGCTACTTTTTTATGCAATTCCTATATTTAAGTGTAGTATACTATCTTAAATAATATAAATAAATCAACACGAGATGATAATGTCGTTTTGGCCGGTATGTTGGTAAAAAAACAATAACTTATCTTGACGATTGCCGCTGGATGCGTTAATACCTCCCTTCGTAATGATTAAGTCTGCATAAAGCATATATGTGAGGAGTTTAATATGTCCCGTCGCTGTGAATTGACTGGTAAAGGCGTAATGACTGGCAACAATGTCAGCCATGCTAAAAATAAAACTCGTCGCCGTTTTCTGCCAAACCTGCAAAACTCATCCATGATTAGTGATGCACTGGGTAAGTCTGTATCGTTTCGGGTATCAACAAACGCTATTCGTACAGTGGAAAAAACAGGCGGTATTGATGCGTTTCTGTTATCCGCTAAAGACGAAAACCTGAGCTCTAACGCGGTTCATGTCAAACGCGCTATCAAAGCGGCCATTACTAGCTAATCATTCAACCTAGCTAATTATTAAAACTGGCGTTTAACTTCATATCTTTATTTTTGAATGATACCGGTTTAGGCAATTTGCCTTTTCCGCGCTCTACCGCGTGGCGTTTTGGCATCTTCGTCAAACAGATCGGCCAGTTGTGTTGTTACGGCACCGCCTAGCTGATCCACATCCGTGATGGTAACAGCACGTTCATAATATCGGGTCACATCATGACCAATACCGATGGCCACAAGCTGAACCGGCGATCGCGATTCGATATAGGCAATGACTTGCCGCAGATGCCGTTCCAGATAGTTTCCGGGGTTTACCGATAGCGTCGAATCGTCAACTGGCGCGCCGTCAGAAATAACCATAAGAATTCGGCGTTCTTCTGACCGTGCGATCAGCCGGTTATGCGCCCATAGTAATGCTTCGCCATCTATATTTTCTTTTAGCAAGCCTTCGCGGAGCATTAGCCCTAATGATTTTCTGGCGCGGCGCATCGGGGCATCCGCCGATTTATAAATAATATGGCGCAAATCGTTTAGACGGCCGGGATAAGCAGGTTTGCCAGCTAATTGCCACGCTTCACGGGCTTGCCCGCCTTTCCATGCTCTGGTTGTAAAGCCAAGGATTTCGACCTTGACCCCGCACCGTTCCAGCGTCCGTGCCAGAATATCCGCCGCCGCCGCCGCAATAGTAATCGGTCGCCCCCGCATGGAACCGGAATTATCAATGAGCAAGCTGACAACGGTATCGCGGAACGTAATATCGCTTTCCATTTTATAGGACAGGGGATGCGTTGGCTGGGTGACAACACGGCATAATTTACCTGCATCCAGAATACCTTCTTCCAGATCAAAATCCCAGCTTCGGTTTTGATGCGCCATGAGCTTTCGTTGCAACCGGTTAGCCAGTTTTCCAATCACCCCATTCAGATGATCCAGCTGTTTATCCAGCAATTGTCTTAGCCGCGTTAGCTCATCAGGATCACATAAATCCATCGCATCAACGACTTCGTCATAGCTTTCGGTAAAGATACGATAATATTCGGCATTGCCTCTATCGCTCTGGCTGTTGGAATCCTGTTCGCCTGATGGTTGCTCACCCTCGGTTAGAGCAGAATCGCCGTCTTCTTCAGACCCGTCGCCATCGCCTTCGGATGCTTCCATGCTTGATGCTTCCCCGGGCTGATCCATGCTTTCGCCGGCCTCACCGTCATCACTTTCCCCTTGCGGGTTGGCATTATCATCCTCGCCCTGATCACCTTCGGCTTCGGCTTCGTCATCCTCATTATTATCATCATCCGGATCAATCGGATCACCTAAATCTGTTTCTAATGCACCAATCAGCTTACGGCTCAATTCCGCATAAGAAGCCTGATCATCAACAGAATTACCTAGCTGATCAATCAGATCACCAGCGCGGTTTTCGATCCATGGTCGCCATAAATCAACAGACATTGCCACGCTTTTGGGTGGTTTTTCACCGGTCAGCGCTTCTCTGATTAGCAAATTGGTCACATGGGCAATAGTCTGGGATTGATCATCCGCGTCTGCCGGCCCCGGTGGCGGCAATGTTGTCTGGGTGAACTTTGCTTCTGTGCTGGTGCGGAGATTCCGGGCAACCCCCGGCATATCATTAGCGCCAATAGCTTCAACCCGGGCATGTTCCACGGCATCAAATATGACGCGTGCCTGTTGTGCCATCGGCGCTTTATTCTGGTGGATATGCTCATTGTGATGCGCTAGCCATAACGCGGCGCTATCAGCTGCGCCACGGATATTGGCATCAGCCTGATTGGGATTAGCCTTTGTGACGCTCCCATCAGAATGTATCCGCGTGTCTTCTTTATTAGGGGCAGGAAGCCGTATTTCTGTTGGCGAGATAACCGTCTGATTACCGCTGAAGCGCACCGTATGCTGTTTCCCCCCGGCCATCGCGCGCAAGCAGGCAGATGTTGATTTAAGAAACGGATTATCGGTATCGTTAGCCATTAATCACCTAATCTTAACTAGCCGTACGCTGGGCATCGGTAAGCAGTTCTTCGGCAAAGCAACGCTGATAATATTCCGCCACAATAGCGCGTTCCATCTCATCACATTTATTCAGAAATGACAGCCGGAAGGCCAGTTTGATATCCCCCAGAATATGGGCGTTTTCTGCCCATGTAATCACTGTCCGTGGTGACATGACGGTGGAAATATCACCGGCGATAAAGCCCTTTCTGGTCAAATCAGCCAGCCGTACCATGGCGCTGGCCTGTTCTTTATCAATAGCATTACCCGCGGCCTTGGTTTTTTCCATGACAATCTGGCATTCTACATCATGCGGCAGATAATTCAGCGATGATACGATTGACCAGCGATCCATCTGTCCCTGATTGATTTGTTGTGTGCCATGATACAGTCCGGTTGTATCCCCCAGACCAATGGTATTGGCGGTGGCAAAAAGCCGGAACGCCGAATGCGGACGGATGACGCGGTTGGTATCCAGCAATGTCAATTTGCCCTCAACCTCAAGTATACGCTGAATAACAAACATGACATCAGCCCGGCCAGCATCATATTCATCAAAAACCAGCGCAACCGGATTTTGCAATGCCCATGGCAGGATGCCTTCGCGAAACTCTGTCACCTGCTTGCCGTCGCGCAGAACAATGCTGTCCTTGCCGATCAGATCAATCCGGCTGATATGACTGTCCAGATTAACACGGATACAAGGCCAGTTCAGTCTGGCCGCGATCTGTTCGATATGGGTGGATTTTCCGGTTCCGTGATAGCCTTGCACCATGACGCGGCGGTTATAGGCAAATCCGGCCAGAATGGCCAGCGTGGTATCATGATCAAAAATATAGCTGTCATCACGATCCGGCACATATTCGGAGCTGCTGGAAAATGCAGGAATATCCATATCGATATCGAGATTAAAAACCTCACGCGCTGATACAGTCATATCAGGTGCATCCAGTTGATGTGCAGGTTTGCGGTTTGGAGTATCGGTCGATGTTTGCGTTGTAGACGAAGGTGACATGGGTAATCCTTATTGTTTATCGGGCGGTTTTAACTGAACTGATGAAAGAAATCAAATGACTGAATATATGTACTACCTGATTACATAGCTTTGCTGTAGGTCTTTTCCAGAACAGAAAATGCCAGATTGATAGATTTTAGCTTTTCTTCGGCATCTTTTGCCCCGCCATTAGCATCGGGATGATGTATTTTTACCAGTTTTTTATATTGTTGCTTTATTTGTAGCCATTCGGTGCCGGGGGTGAGTTGCATTTCTTTCCATGCCTGTTTTTCTTCTTTTGGCATTGGTTTTTCTATGGGCTGTCTGGCGTTATCCTGCCCGAATATTCCAAGCGGGTCGTCAAACTGATTAGCAAAATCGCGTGTCTTTGAATTTGTTCCAAAATGCCATGATGGGCGTTCCCATGTGGTGGCGCGTCTGATGCATTGATCAATATCGCCTTCATCCATATCAGCAAAATAATTCCATTTTTTGTTGTATTCGCGCACATGATCCAGACAGAACCAGAGATAATTGCGCAAATCTTCACGAGTGCGTGGCGCCGGATACATGCCATCCGCATCACAGCCTTCATGCTCACATTGCTGTGGCATATCTTCTTTACCACGCAAGGATGGTATATCAGAGGTTGAAACATGAGCTTTTTTCATTTTTATATAGTATAATCCACATGTCAGGCATGCAACCATGCCGTTATAATAGGTAACATAAATCAGGAATGCCAGATGACTAGAGCCAATCGCATAAAAACTCAGCTAGAAAGCCATTTTCAACCCACCCGACTGGAAGTGATTGACGAATCGGAAGCGCATCATGGTCATGCAGGCTGGCGCGAAGGCGGCGGCACACATATTGCGGTGACTATTGGCGCAGACGAATTGAAATCGCTTAACCGTGTCGCGGCGCATCGCGCCATTTATTCCGCATTGGGGCAAGAGCTTTCTGATGGATTGCACGCGCTTCGCATTACGATTGTCTAGCTGGTCTGATCTGATGATTGAATGCCGTTAGGGAACATTTTTTTCACCACGGCGCCTTCTTCGTCATATCCCACGCAACTATTGATTAGTCCTTTATAGGATTCGCTATCTGACATATCCATCTGGCCAGTTTCGCTGTCTCTGTTGCGGCGGGATTCTTCGCCATAATAGGTTTGCATGATGACTGTTGCGACTGGCCCCATCAATTCCGTGATATGGGTACAGCCTTTTCTGCCGCCAATGGCCGACCGCACCTTGTGCCGCCAGCCAGATGCAATTTTCATCCCGATCAGTTCAGGAAAAACATCATTGGCTTTCGGACAGATATGATAAGGCCCGGCAAGTGTTTTTGCTTCAGCCTCACATACTTCGAGGTCATGATTAACGGCAACACGGACATGCATGTGATGAATAGGTTCATGGGCATCGATATAGCCGCGATCTTCGCTGGGAAAGCCATAGGTTTTGACATCGGTTAATTCCGCCTCAACCTCAATCAATCCGTCCGTACGGACATAACCATCCAATGTGATGCTGCGGCGGTGCACATGCTGGCGTTGAACTGACATTAATCGGACTCCTTTGTTTTTTTGGTGTTCTGATCCGGGTTATTCGATTCCGGCCAGATACGGACACGTTCAATTTTATTGCGATTACGCCGCAAAATACGGAATCGCACCTGATAAAACCGGAATTCCTGCCCCGGTAGTGGAATGGTGCGGGATTCGTTAATGACTAATCCGGCCAATGTCGCGGCATCATCGTCAGGCAGATTAAAATCAAGCGCCCGATTGATATCACGAATGGTGGTATCGCCCTCAATGATCCATGACCCATCATCCTGCGGCCAGATACCGGTGATGCTTTCGTCATGTTCATCATCAATTTCACCAACGATTTCTTCCAGAATATCTTCTAATGTGACGATACCCCGAAAATCACCATATTCATCGACAACAACGGCAAAATGCTCACGCCGGTGACGAAACGCCTGAAGCTGATTTATCAACAATGTTGTTTCGGGAATAAAATAAGGCTCAGCGGCAATATCCGTGGTGGCAATCTGTTCCAGTTTTTTATTATTTGCGGCTTCCCCCATCGCCCGAAGCAATGCTTTGACATGCAACACGCCAATAATATTATCCTGTTTGCCAGAATAGACAGGGTGGCGCGTATAGGGTGATGACATCACCTGCATGAACACGGCATCGATATCATGGCTGGCATCAATCATGGCAACAGATGCGCGGTGAGTCATGACTTCGTCTACCATGACTTCGCCCAGATCAAGCACGCTGGACAACATAGCGCTTTGCTCACGCGCGTCACTATCACTGCCGCTGGCATGAATTTCGATCATGCCGCGCAATTCTTCTTCGCGGTAGACATCACGGGTATTGTGATTGCCGATGAGAATATGAACTATCCACCGCAAGCTAATGCTAAACGGTTTCAGCAAAAACACGATAATGGATACGGGTCTGGATACGGATAATGCAAAATCATCCGCATGATTAATAGCAAAGGTTTTGGGAATGACTTCTGCAAATAGCACCAGAATAATGGTCATCAATATCGTGGCAATCACCACACCAGATTCGCCCAATAATGTGATCATGACGCTGGTTGCTAATGATGTGGCCAGAACATTGACCAGATTATTTCCGATTAGCAAACTGCTGATCAGTAAATCACGATGCTGGCTTAGGCGCTCAAATGCTGTTGCTCTTTCATTTCCTTTTGCGGCCAGACTGCGCATGCGGGCTTCCGATGCGGCGGTTAGCGCGGTTTCCGAGCTGGAAAAAAAGGCGGATACAATAAGCAGAATTATGATAATCGCGGCGGTTATGGCCAATGATAATACCGTCATGTCATCACCTTATTTATTATTGAGTCGTTTATTATGATGTCGTCAATTGTAGCGGCATCAAGGACAGCGGCAACATCATCACGGGCAATGTCTGTTTTAACAAAAGCATCACCAATCCCGCGAACAAGCACAAAATTAAGCTGTCCGTCGGTCGCTTTTTTATCCTTAGCCATATGCCGGATCAGCTGATCACTATCGGCGGTGGCAACGACATCATGTAAATCCCTGCGCCAGCAAGGCAACCCATGGGCGGCCAGATGATTGATGACGCGATGGCAGGATTGCCCATCTATCAGCCCTAAATGCCGCGATAAGGCAAAGGCATGGCACATGCCTGCCGCCACCGCTTCGCCATGTAAAATCCGGCCGTCATATTTTGCTTCTGCTTCAAACGCATGAGCAAAAGTATGACCAAGATTAAGTAATGCGCGCACTCCGCCCTCGCGTTCATCCGCGGCGACGATATCGGCTTTTGCCTGACAGCATCGGGCAATGGCTTCTGCCAGAATTTCCGGCTCCTGTTCAAGAACAGCTTTGCCATGTTGCTCTAGCCAGTCAAAAAAATCAGCATCACCAAGTAAACCGTATTTGACCATCTCGGCATATCCGGCACGCATCTCACGCGGGCTTAATGTGCTAAGACACGCGGTATCAATCAAAACCGCTTTCGGTTGATGAAATGCCCCGACCAGATTCTTGCCGGCATTTGCATTAATGCCGGTTTTACCGCCAACTGAGCTGTCAACTTGCGCCAGTAATGTTGTGGGAATCTGGATAAAATCCAGACCGCGCAACAGACTTGCCGCCATGAATCCGGCCAGATCACCAACAACCCCACCACCAACAGCAATAATCACGGTGCGCCGGTCAATACCCTGATCAAGAATAGCGTTCATCAGCTCTGTATAGCGGCTGAATGATTTGGCCGCTTCACCGCCTGATGTGGTGATGCTATGGCAAGTGGTAACCCGCGATAAAGCCGTTTCCAGTTGTTCAAGCCATGGCTTGGCAATAGCCTGATCCGCTAGAATAATCACTTTCCTGCCGGTAATGAAACCGCCTAGCAACTGATCGGCCTGTTCCAATATGCCGTTGCCAATGGTGATTTGATAGCTCCGTTCCCCTAACCCGACCGTAACGATAGCATGATGCGGCGATGTCGTGGCGGCGGTCATGATGATGATCCTGTGTGTTGTTCCAGATATTGCATCAGATGATCAAAAACTTTACTGGCAGAATCAGATAGCTCAAGCCCATCTGTATTCACAATCAGATCAGCTTTGGCAAAATAGGGATCACGTTGTTCTGATAGCTGTCGCAGAACATGAAGCGGGTCTTTGTCTTTTAATAAGGGGCGGCTGGCAATATTGCTCATGCGGGATACTAATGTTTCCGGTTGCGCCTGAAGCCATATAGAAAGCCCCTTTGCCTTGATAATATCATGGCAATCCGGCTGAACAAACGCACCGCCACCAACAGAAATAATCTGGGCGGGCTGGTGGTCAAGCAGAGTTGAAATTTCCCGCAATTCCAGCCTGCGAAACTCGGCTTCGCCATAAAGATCAAATATATCAACAATGCTTATTCCGGCTACGGTTTCGATGATATTGTCACTATCGACAAAATCCAGTTGCGTTTTCTGTGCAAGCAGGCGCCCGACATTGGTTTTACCTGATCCCATATGACCGACCAGAACAATGCTACGGGTCATGTGATTGATCAGATGTGTAGCCATATTATCTATACTGGCCAAGGAATTTGTCTCCATAAAACTGTGCAAATGTTGTGTTATTACAACATAAGCTACATGACATTGTTGGTTTTTTGCCTCATTACCGACATAATAGCTTTATAATGCTATCTTAAGACATTGTCAGCAATGATCACGATAAAGAATAGTGTTTTGATGAAAAAGAATGGGGTTTTAGGATGTTGAGCATGAATAAGAATGTCATCTGGCGTCAGTGTGGTTTGCTGATGGCATGTGTTATCCTGCCTTCCGGCTTTGCTGTAGCGCAATCTGATGGCGCGCTGGATATCACAGGCCAGTTAGGGGCAACACTGGATCAATCAACATCCCCGCCCACCATTTCAGCTGATGATGCTCCTCAATTCAGTCTGGATACAGATGCCGCAGATAGTGGAATAATGGTGGCGGATGATACAGATGCTATCATTTTTCCAATTAACGATCCGGCCAGCGATATGAACAATGATACAGATACATTAACCACCACTAGCCGCAATGTGCCTTCGGTTAGTCTTAGCAACAAAGACCCCAAAGGCGTTATGCTGGCCACTATTGGAATTAATACCCAAGCCAGAGGCGTATTAAGCCGTACCATGTGGCAAAACAGTGCTGTTTCAGATGTGATGGCATTGATGGAACGTCTGCCAGAACGGGTATCTTCGCCACGTCTGGATCAGCTCTTGCGGCATGTGATGATATCGCGGGCGATCCCCCCCAAAGGTGCGACACAGAATGCTGGTACATTTGTGGAATACAAACTGGAATGGATGCGTGATCAGGGGCTATCCAGCATGTTGGCGCAATTTGCCCGCCAGCTTCCTGATGATGAGAATTGGGCATCATGGGATATGTTTTTGATCAATCATAATCTGATTACCAAAAATGATGATGAGTTATGTCAGAAAGTAGAATCGTTGCGTGAAATGGCGGCTAGTCCGGCCATTGATGCGGATTATCTGTTAAAAAACCAGATATTCTGCGCGCTATTATCAGGTGAAGATTCGCTGGCCAATTTTCAGCTCGATCTGCTGGAAGAACGCGGCATTGAGGATGAGCTGTTTTTCAATGTGCTTCGGGCGCGCATAGACGGCACAACAGCAAATATAGTAGCACCGGTGCTGCCCACCGGATTGAACCTCGCGTTGATGGATTTGGATAATATTGTTATCCCGCTGGATATTCGTCAGAACATGCCCATAGCATTGAGCCAGAGTCTTAGCCAGTTGAGCTATCTTAATCCCGAAACCGCGTATTATCAGTTCGGGGTAAGCCAACAGCTTCGACTGAAACCTATCGAAGAACAGATGATGGAATGGCCATATATTCCGCAAAACGCAATCAATCTGTCCATGGCAATCACGCAATTTGCAGATCAGTCTGGCGGTGATAAAGATCGTTTTGATATCGCTAGCCAGCGGATTATGCTCTGGCATAGTTTATTATCAACAGAAAATCCGGTTGAAAAACTGGATATTACTTTAATGGCGCTTGAATATGATATGGCGCATATCGGTGCAGAATCGCTAGATATATGGGCGCCGCATCTGGCCGCCGCCATCACCAATATGACACTGGATAATGAACAGACACGGATGAAATATAATCAGGCTGTCATGTTGCTGGTGATTGCGGATTACCCACTGCCGGATGATGTTATCACAGGGCCGGAACATGTGGCATGGCAAAATCTGGCCGCCACGGTGATGGCCGGTAATATGCCGCAAGACATGCTTCGCGATATCAACGCACAGGATGCTATCCCCTTGCTCAATGCTGTCGGGGTTTTGGCAACGCCACTAACAGAAGAAGACAGATTTGCCAATCGTCCGCGTCTGGCTAGCGGCATGGTATCATTGGCATATCCGGATATGGTGATGTTAGCGCAACATTCGGCGCGTGAACGGCCTGCTGAAACGGTGTTGATGCTTGCCGCGCTTATGCAGGATACGCCGCTTCATGCGCTAAGCCGTGATGATGCCGCGACGCTGGCCAAGGCGCTTTATGATGCTGGCCTGATTGAAGAAAGCCGTCAATTTGCCGTTGATATCATGCGGGCATGGGGGGCGTATCGGGTGCAGATATCGGATGAGGACATGGATGCCGCCCAAAGCTGAACCAAAAACCGAGCTGATTGAGATTAGCCCAGCCCATCAGCATCTGATCATGGAATATCTGACGGCGATGAAGGCGGAAAAACAGATTTCCGTTAACACAGTCGCAGCTTATCAATCTGATCTGGAACAATTTGTTATGGCATTAGAAAAGCGTCAATTAACGGTTTTATCGGTTTCGCTGGATACAGCACGCGCAACAATGGATGGATGGGCAGATCAGCTATCGGCGGCATCCTTGTCACGGCGGATCAGCGCTATCAAGGGGTTTATGGCGTTTCTTGTGGCAGAAAATAAACGTTATGATAATCCGCTTCAGCTGTTTGACCGGCCAGCGCTAGGATCATCTCTACCGAAAAGCCTGAGCGAAAAAGAATTGATGCAGTTGATCCATTGTGCCGAACAGGACAACAGTATCCGTGGTGTGATGAGTTTAGCTATTATTGAAATTTTATATGCCACAGGTTGCCGGGTGAGTGAGTTATGCCAATTGGAAGCATCACCGTTTCGTCACCGGCGCCAGACCATCATTATCACGGGTAAGGGCAAAAAAGAACGCATGGTTGCCTTAACCGAGAGCGCATTGCAGGCATCCGAAGCATGGCTTGCCATGCGTGATCAGGTGCCAGCCTATATCGCTTTGCCGTGGCTATTTCCATCTGGTCGGCAGGATAAACCGATCAGCCGCCAGTACATCTATACATTGCTGCGTGATCTGGCTATCAAAGCCGGCATTAATCCCGAAAAAATGAGCCCCCATGTGTTACGCCATTCGTTTGCCACGCATATGTTGAATCGCGGTGCAGATTTGCGTTCACTGCAGCTATTGCTAGGTCATGCAGATATTTCCACAACCGAAATTTATACAAAAACCCGCGATGACCGGTTGATGGGATTGGTCAAGGATACGCATCCCCTTGCTGATGAGTCATGATCCAGTTATAATCGAAAAAATTATGGTGATAAAACATGAGACAATTTCTTGATTTTGAAAAACCAATTGCTGTTCTTGAAGGCAAGATAGAAGAATTGCGGCATCTGTCATCCGAAGGTGATATTAATATCGCCGATGAAGTTGGCCGGCTTCAATCCAAAATCACAAAAGAATTAACCCAAGCCTATTCCCAGCTCAAACCATGGGAAAAGGTACAGGTCGCCCGTCATCCGGATCGTCCCAAAATTACCAGCATCGTTGCAGAATTATTTACCGATTTTATTCCAATGGCAGGTGATCGCAATTACCGCGAAGATCATGCGCTGATTACGGGTTTGGCGCGGTTCCGTGATATGCCGGTGGCGGTTATCGGAACAGAAAAAGGTCATACCACCGAAGACCGCATCAAGCGCAATTTCGGCATGGTGCGCCCCGAAGGATACCGGAAAGCCCGGCGATTAATGGAACTGGCTGGCCGTTTCGGTTTGCCGGTTATTTCGCTGGTTGATACCGCTGGTGCCTATCCCGGACGTGGCGCTGAAGAACGCGGTCAGGCAGAAGCCATTGCCCGATCCATTCAAGCCTGTCTTAATTTGAAAACGCCATTGATTTCGGCCATTATTGGCGAGGGCGGCTCTGGCGGTGCTATCGCGCTGGCCACCGGCAATCGCGTTATCATGTTTGAACACGCGGTTTATTCGGTGATTTCCCCCGAAGGATGCGCGTCCATTTTATGGCGAAGCGCCGAACATGCCAAAGACGCATCCGAGGCATTGAAACTAACCGCTAATGATATGAAATCGCTTGGTGTGATTGATGCAATTGTTCCGGAACCATTAGGGGCGGCGCATCGTGATCCGGATACGGCAATCAAAAATCTGGGTGATGCCCTTGCCGCGGAATTAGCTGATATTGCCGGAAAGTCCGG
>ERZ1048068.1479-NODE-1479-length-17998-cov-6.463189_pt1 | contig 17998 bp, 18 predicted proteins | sample MGYA00383098_ERZ1048068 | MGnify/ENA primary metagenome ERZ1048068 (study PRJEB29581, sample SAMEA5548368) | metagenome | biome: marine; feature: coastal; material: water | depth 1 m | study: Short-term variability in the microbial, nano- and picoplankton... | reverse complement strand
ACGTACTCAACCGACTGGTCGACAAGGGAAACACCATGATTATCATCGAACACAACATGGATGTAATCAAGCAGATGGATCATATCATTGATATAGGTCCTGAAGGCGGCGCTAAAGGCGGCACCATCTGTTGTACGGGAACACCTGAGGAAATAGTTAAAAATAAGTCTAATCATACTGCACGTTTTTTACGGCAGGAACTAAAAACATAAAAATTATGGCAAATGCATGGACAGAAATGAAATCGAGCAACTCATGGTTAACCTTTAAAATCATGGGGGAATTCGTATCGGGTTTTGAGCAAATGGGGATGATAAAGCCCTGTGTATCCATATTTGGATCGGCACGTACAAAACCAACCGACAGATATTACGACGAAACCGTTAAAATAGCAGAAAAAATAGTAAAGCAAGGCTTTGGCGTTATCACAGGTGGCGGACCAGGTCTTATGGAAGCTGCTAACAAAGGGGCGCAACAAGGAGATGGCACTTCGGTTGGGCTAGTTATTGAATTGCCATTTGAGCAAGAAATCAATCCCTATATTGACAAAGACAAACACATTAATTTTGACTACTTTTTTGTACGCAAGGTGATGTTTATAAAATATGCACAAGCATTTGTGGTGATGCCCGGTGGTTTTGGCACATTAGATGAACTCTTTGAAGCACTAACATTAATTCAAACAGAAAAAATTAAAAAATTCCCCATTGTTTTGTTTGGTTCAGATTTCTGGTCAGGCCTAATTGATTGGATTAAAAAAACACTACTTGAAGAATACCACAACGTAAGTCCAGAAGACTTGGATTTAATCAAAATAGTTGATGACGTTGACGAAGCAGTAAAACATGTATCTCAATTCCACACCAAGCGGAAATTCACCCCTAACTTCTAAGCATTGCGCCACCTATACGGTTTCTTATTGTTGCTACACTTCTTTGGGTATACCCAAAATACCTATGACATTCGTGTCAAATGGAATGATGCAGCAGCACCCCTATCTATTACCCAAAACATACGGTGGACAAACGACAGCAATGTGCCAGTGAGGACCATTTACCTCTTGGATTGGAACCACGCCTATTCCTCTGCACGTAGTCAGCTAGGTTACTTTTTGGCAAATGAGTTTGATTATAAACTGATACGTGCCAGCAAGAAAAACCAAGGCTATACCGATATTCAAGAAATTCACAGCAATGGGCAACAGCACAAATGGGAAAGAACACCAGAAAAACGAGAGGCCGTCAAAATAAGCCTTGCTGAAGACATTTTACCAAATACTGCGGTTGACTTTACGGTGGTTTATACAGTCAAACTCCCCGATGCAGATAAATTTAAATACGGCACATCAAAGAATCAGTTGTTTACATACCATTGGCATTTAGTTTTGGCTACAGTAAATAGCGATGGCAGTTGGTCACCAAACACCAATTTTGGATTTGGAAAACCCAACAGCCCTGCTGCAGAAGTGCGTTATGATTTTGAAACAAATCAAGATTTCGATTTACTGCTACCAGCACAAAACACGAGCGAGGTTTCTCCGCTGCTTCTAACCAAGCGTAAAGCATTTCAAAAAATACCCTTTGATAACGCAACGCTAATAACAGATATGATTCCTGCTGATGAAACAATCGGTTTGGCATCACACTTAAATAATATTAAAGCTTTTATAACTCACCACTTTAAGGATGTTGATGCGCAAACAATCTGGGCTTTTGAAGAAGACTACAAGGCCTATTCCTTGTTAGCACTGGAATCACTTCCCTCATTTTTAAGGGCTTTTGACAAAGCGCAAGTAGTAGAATTAAAATTACTTAAAAGCCTACTGCATTGGCATGTATCCCAAAAATACGGTCATACAGAAAAACAATCAGAATGGATTATGGATGGGTTGCCTAATTTTTTATGGAATCAATATGTGCAAGAACAATATCCAAACCTACCCATGACAGGGACTTTAAAAGATTTGCCATTTGTAAAAAACTATCACTTTGCACAAGCACCATTTCATCGAAGTTGGGAGCTATCTACCAATGTGTCCACCAACAAAAATAGGGGTCAAGCTCTAACCACTCCTAAAAACAGACTGACCCGTTACAACCGAAGGATTGCAAACCCCAGTCGTGCCGCTTTGGCGCTTATGTATTTAGACCATTACATTGGTGGTAACATCCTTACCAATACAGTTAAATCCATTCCCAAGGATTTGCTGTCAAACGCTGTTTTAAAAAATGAATTAACTCAAAAAACCGACAAACCGTTAGATTGGTTTTTTGACCATTACATCCATCTGGATAATAACGTCGACTTAAAACTTCAAGGCAAAAAAATAAACTCCCAAATTTCGCGGATTGAAATCAACAGCACCCAATCAAAAGTTGCGATTCCGATAAAAAAAATTCTGACCAACGGTGCGCAGCAAACAGATTGGATATCAAGCAAAGATTTGCCCTTTGAACAATATTATAAAAACGCTGAGGTGTCAACGCTAACCATAAATGAAAACCACTACATCCCAGAGCGCCAATTAAACAACAACACCTACCAGCTTGGCAACGGCCTGTTTCGCAACAACTTGAAATTACGGTTCTTACAAGACATAGCAGAGAGTGGCACCGCATTATTGCTCTATAAACCGGAGTTTGCCTATAACTATTATGATGGACTGCTGAGTGGTATTTCAATAGCTAACAGTAGCATATTAGCCAATAAATATCGATTTAAATTTAGCCCGCAGTATGGTGTCAAAAGGCAGCAAATAAGTGGGTTAGGGTTTGTAATAGCAGATTTTTACAATGAAAACAGCAGCCATTATTTGACTCGAATTAACCTATTTGGTTCATCATATCACTATGCGCCTCAATTGCGATATACGGTATTTACTCCTTCTTTAATTTTCTATTACCGCCCAAAGGGAATTCAAAACAAACAACGCTCATCTTTACAAATACGACACGTGTCGGTACGATTAGATGATTTACCAGAAGAAGACGAACGTAGGGGTTATGGAGTAAGTTTGGCCAGTTTTCAATCCCGAAAAGGGACGGCATTGGATAACTTCTCTTACAAGATTGAAGCACAAATGGCTAGTAATTTTAAAAAATTGAGTCTTAACTCTGAATACATTACCTATTACGCACCCAACAGAAGGTGGACCATGCGCATTTTTGCAGGAACTTTCCTGTACAACAACGCAAACGACAACTATTATGATTTTAATGTATCGCGGGTTAATGATTATTTATTTCAATATGACCTTTATGGGCGTTCAGAAGCCGAAGGTTTTTTTAGTCAGCAATACATTAAAGCGGAAGGGGCATTACGGACTACAGGCAGACTTACAAGCGCAAACCAGTGGCTGATGACGGCACAATCGGCTACAACCATCTGGCGTTGGGTTGAAGGCTATGCAGAAATCGGATGGATAAAAAGCAGCTATCAGAACGCTGAAACACATTGGGGCACGGGCATTACCTTTAACCTGGTTCCAGACTTTTTTGAAGTGCATTTTCCCATCTACAATTCAAACGGTGCTGTAATTACAAACAACGCCTATCCCAAAAACATACGTTTTCAATTGTCCCTGCGACCCGCATCACTAGCTAAGCTGTTTTCAAGAAGTTGGTTCTAGCAGATTAACCCTACTCCTATTTTTCGTAAATTTGCAAAACTTTATGAAAACAGTCAATCTCGCTTCATCCGAAGGTACCTTCAACGATTTTAAGTCGGACGTACTCAACGACTACTACATTGCGGCACTCAGCCGACAGGTAAGTATCTTGGGCAGAAAAGAAGTGCTATCTGGAAAAGGGAAGTTTGGGATTTTTGGCGATGGTAAAGAACTCGCACAGATTGCCATGGCAAAGGTCTTTAAAGACGGAGACCATAGATCGGGGTATTACCGCGATCAAACCTTTATGATGTCTATTGGGGGATTAAAGCCCAAACACATATTTGCAAGTGTTTATGGCCATGCCGACCACATTGCAGAACCCATGTCTTCTGGAAGGCAAATGGTGGGGCACTTTAATACAGACACTCTCGACAGCGAAGGTAATCTACTGCCACTGGTGGAAAGAAAAAACGCTTTTGCAGACGTTTCGTGTACAGCTGCACAAATGCCACGACTGTTGGGCTTGGCACATGCATCCAAATTGTTCCGTAAGGTAGCGTCCATGAAAGATGAAAAGCTTTCCAACCAAGGGAATGAAGTCGCTTGGGGTACCATTGGAAATGCCAGTACAAGCGAAGGTTTGTTCTTTGAAACCCTCAATGCCGCCGGTGTATTGCAAGTACCCATGGTTATTAGTGTTTGGGACGACGGCTATGGCATTTCGGTTGACAACGCATTTCAAACTGTTAAGGAAAGTATTTCAGATGCCATGCGTGGCATGCAACGCACAGATGACAAAGCTGGTATTGAAATCATTGAAGTTGAAGGTTGGAACTATCCTGCCCTAATTGAAGCCTATACCCGTGCCAGTGAATTGGCACGAAGTGCGCACGTTCCCGTATTGATACACGTTCAAGAACTCACCCAACCCCTTGGGCATTCCACGTCTGGGTCGCACGAGCGCTACAAATCTGACGCGCGCTTGCAATGGGAAAAAGAATATGACTGTAACCTTACATTCAGAAACTGGATATTAGAAAAGAAAATGGCAACCGAGGATGAACTTGCTGCCCTTGAAGAAAAGGCAACAACTGCCGCCAAAGAAGCCAAAACAGCCGCTTGGAAAGCCTATTTAGCCCCTATCGATGAAGAACGGCAAGAAGCACAGCAATTGGCAGAAGCACTTATTGCAAACGCACAAGACCCTGAAGCACTAGCATCAATAGCCGTTGTACTGTCCAAGAAAAATGTGCCTTACCGCAAACCCATTTATGCAGCTGTTCGTGAGCTTTTGTGGCAAACACGTAACAATCCTACGACCAGCAGAAAAGCATTGCAAGCATGGTGGCAAGAAAAACAACAAAACACACAAACCCTGTACAGCGATAAGCTTTACAACGAATACAACAACTCCGCTTTGAACATACCTAGCATTCCTGCCAAGTACAGCGCAGACGCAAGCCTTGTTGATGGTCGTGTGGTGTTACGAGACAATTTTAAATCCCTCTTAGAACAACACCCCAAACTCTTGATTTTTGGTGAAGACAGTGGAAAGATTGGCGATGTTAATCAAGGTTTAGAAGGGCTTCAAGCAATCTATGGAGAAGAGCGTGTAGCAGACCGTGGCATTCGCGAAGCTACCATCATTGGCGAGGGCATTGGCATGGCATTCCGTGGACTACGACCCATTGCTGAAATACAATATTTAGACTATGTGCTTTACGCACTGCAACTCATGAGCGATGATTTGGCAACGCTCCACTACCGCACACGTGGCAAACAAAGTGCACCGCTGATTATCCGTACTAGAGGACACCGCTTAGAAGGCATTTGGCATTCGGGCTCTCCCATGGGTGGTTTGGTAAGTTTGCTTCGTGGTATGTTTGTATTGGTACCGCGAAACCTTACACAGGCGAGTGGTATGTACAACACCCTACTTCAAGGACAAGATCCAGCACTAGTGATTGAACCGCTTAACGGCTACCGCCTAAAAGAAAAACAACCTGAAAACCTAGGGAATTTTACCGTTCCCCTTGGCATTGCAGAACAGCTACGTACAGGTAACGATATGACACTTGTTTCCTATGGATCAACGCTTAGACTTGTTGAAGAAGCTGCTGATATCTTGGCAGAAATGGGCATCACTACAGATGTAATAGATGTGCAATCGCTAATTCCATTTGATGCAACCAATATCATTGGTGCGAGTGTAGAAAAAACAAATCGACTGCTGATCATAGATGAGGATGTTCCCGGTGGTGGAACGGCTTATATCCTAAGTCAATTATTAGAAAAACAAGATATTTATCCACATTTGGACAGCCAACCAAGCTTACTGACTGCCAAAGACCATCGCCCGGCTTATGGTACCGACGGGGATTACTTCTCAAAACCATCAAAAGAAGATATCGTAGAAGCCGCCTATGCCATCATGCATGAGGCAAAACCAAATCAGTTTCCTCCAATTTAGTTAGGCAATAGGGAATAGCTAATAGGCAATGTGGTTTAACAGCTCTTGCAACACCTCTCCCTCCGAAGTAGGAACCGCATCAACGCCCTTAACGGCCAAATCAGCTTTTTTAATACTACCCAAAATGGGCACTATGGATTTTAAGGGATAACGCCTGGCGGCCTGCTCAATTTCCCGTACAAAAAACGGATGTATGCCCAAGGCTTTGGCAACTGCATCAGGGTTTTTGGAAGGCAAACCGTGATAGGTAAGCAATTGCACAAAATAGTTGTGTAAACTTCTGATGGTACCCAACAACGGATGTTGCCGTGGATGACGCCCAAAAAAATGTGCAATGGTATAAGCTTTGGCCGTATGGCCATTCCCTAGTGCTTTGCGCAATTCAAAGTTGTTGTATTCTTTGCTGATGCCTACATGCTGTTCAACGTGGTCTGCACTGATGGACTCCCCTGCTGCAACAACCAAGCAGAGTTTGTTAATCTGATTGTAGAGGGTACCCAAATCGGCACCCACACTCTCCGCCAACACCGCAGCGGCCTTAAAATCAATCGTACGTTGTTGCTCACGCACACGCTGCTCTATCCAAGCGGGTAGTTTGTCGTCGTAGAGTTTTTTGGTTTCTACAACGGTTCCGTTCTTGGCAATGGCCTTGTAGAGCTTTTTGCGCTTGTCTAATTTTTTATTTTTATAACAAATCACCAAAACCGTAGTGGTTTGCGGCTGTGCCGCATAAGCCTCCAGTTTTTCAATGCTACGGCTGAGTTCATGCGCCTCACGTACCACGACCAATTGGTAGTCTGACATCATGGGAAAACGCTTGCAAACAGAAACTATTTCTTCGATACTGGTGTCTTTGCCGTATAATATGGTTTGGTTAAAATCACGCTGTTCTTCGGGCAGTACTGTATCGATAAGCAACTGACTCAATTGGTCAATAAAAAAGGGTTCATCACCCATCAAAAAGTAGATAGGTGTAAAATTTCGATCTAAAATAGCACGCTTCGTGCTTGCGTATGCATCCAATTGAAAAATAATTTAGCACTTTTGTGGTCATGCAAGCCTTGGCATTCCCGACTTTTAGCTTCACTACCAAAAGTAGCGAAAACAAACGCTTTATTATGGATCCGATCCGAAAAAAGTTTGTGTTGCTTACGCCAGAGGAATGGGTACGCCAACACGTCATTCAAGATTTGATGGATAAAGGCATCAGCAAGACCCGCTTGAGCATTGAAAAACAATTTGAGGTCATGGGCCAACAAAAACGCTTTGATGTGGTTGTGGCAGGCGCTAATGCGTCCATTGCCCTATTGGTGGAATGTAAAGCACCCGAAATGCCCATCACCCAAGCAACCTTTGACCAAATTGCCCGTTATCAGTTGGCACTAAACGCCAACTACCTAATGGTGACCAATGGCCTACAACACATTTATTGCCAGATTGACTATGACAAACAGGCCTATCACTTTATGCCCGACTTCCCGCTAAAAGGACTTGCTTTATGACAACAGCCATTGCCATATTGAATTACAACGGGGCAGCATTGCTAAAGCAATTTTTGCCTTCGGTATTGGAACACAGCGAAAACGCCAAGGTTTATGTGATTGACAACGGCTCAACCGATGATTCTTTGGCGGTACTTGCGGAAGCTTTTCCTGCTGTCACACCTATAGCGTTGGGCGAAAACGAAGGCTATGCCTGTGGCTATAACAAGGGATTAAAACAAATAGATGCCGATGTGGTTTGTTTGTTGAATTCAGACATTAAGACAACACCCCATTGGCTGTTGCCCATTACTGCTTTTTTGGAAACCCACCCTGAAGTAGCCATGGTGCAACCCAAAATCAAGGATTTGGCAAAACCAGACTATTTTGAGTATGCCGGCGCCGCAGGGGGATTTTTGGACATCATGGGGCTCCCCTACTGCCGTGGTCGTGTGGGTAGGAAGTGTGAAAAAGACAGCGGTCAATACAATACCAATACGCAAGTGACGTGGGCAAGCGGTGCTTGCTTGGTGGTGCGTAAATCGGTCTTTGATGCCTTGGGTGGTTTTGACGCTTCCTTTTTTATGCATTTTGAAGAAATAGATTTGTGTTTACGTGCACAAGCCAAGGGCCATCAGGTTTGGGCTATTGGCAACAGTGAAGTGTATCATAAGGGTGCTGCCAGTCTGGCGCAAGACAACCCAAGAAAGCTCTACTATAACATACGCAACTCCCTGCTTACCTACACCAAAACACTACCGTTAGTGCCCTTGCTATGGGTCTATGTGCTGCGTGCCGCTTTTGACACCACTCTAGTACTGTTTTATATGGTACAACTTAAGTTTGACCACGTGCATGCCATCATGCGTGCTTACGATGCTTTTTTTGCACACTACCGCGCAGCCTATAGCCAACGTAGCTACCTTAGAAACCCCCTCAAACGGTTTTCGGTGTTGTTGGGGTTCTAGTGTTACTACGCACATACTGTTTGCCTTATACTTTTTACATTTAGTTAAATATATACTTTCTAATTACCCCCGATGGCCTGCCCGAAGTTCAGCCTTACATACCATCAAAACAAAAGTTTGTATCTTTAAGTACCCAAAAACCTACTTATGACACAAATCACTACTCACTTTATAGATAAAAATCGCTGTGGATATAGGGCAAAAGGTAAAACCGCCTTCGCCATATGTTTGCTAAGCTTGCTGTTAGTTACTCCTTGCATGGGTCAAACTACTGTGAAATACGACATCACTTTTACGAGTATTTGGAACGCAAATGACCATACCACTGTGCCTTCTGGTGCACATTGGTCTAAGTTGGTTGGCGCCACGCACAAAACCGCCAATGCATTCCTAGAAACGGGTAAGTTGGCTACTACAGGCATAAAAAATGTTGCTGAATTTGGGAGTAATTCCAATTTTAACAGTGAAGTTTCTGCTAAAATCACTGCAGGTGAAGCAGATCAATACATCAATGGACCTAGTTTAGGGTCAGCTACAGGAGACATGTTAATTACTGACCTTGTGGTTGCAAAAGATTTTCCATTGGTGACTTTAGTTTCAATGATAGCACCTAGTCCAGACTGGATAATTAATGTTAATAGCCACAGTTTATTGGATGCCAATGGCGGTTGGAAAACTTCAGAAGTCATTGATGTTTTTGCCTATGATGCAGGAACAGACAGTGGTACTGATTATACCTCCAGCAACAGCGTTACAAGCCCCTTTCAGGCTATTTCAAAAATTACGGGCACACCAATCAACGGAAACAAAATGGGAACCTTGACCATTACACTAAAAACACCCTTATCCGTGAATGCGCATAGGCTAAATCAGGTCAAAGCATACCCGAACCCAGTTTCTAACGGGAAAATAAATCTCGTCAATTTAGAAGGGATTTCAGTTAGTAAACTCGAAATATATAATGCTTCGGGCTCAAGATTAAAAACAATGTCCGAAATAACACATGGCGATGCTTTAGCAGTGGATATACCAGACGTGGCTACAGGTATCTATTTTATCAGGCTTACCGACACTAAAAATTAGGATATCGTTCGGAAATTTGTTGTGCGTTAAGGTGTGAAGCCCTAAGATTATAAAAAAAACTAGTGCCTACGCCCTGTTCTTAGCTGCTTTGGTGGGTACCCGACCCTGGTTGCCCATGCCGTCCATATCAAGGATATCCACCGCTGGTGGGCTTTCTTTTTTGGCTCCCTTGTTTTGTTTGGAAATGATACCAATCAGAAAAAAGGCATACACCACAACAATACCCAATCCGACAAAAAACATAATGCTATTTGTCATCTTTACGTCTTTGTCTGATGGCAATGGCAAATCCCAAAATGGTAATGGGCCAAAGTCCTACGTAGATGCCCTCTAGCTCGTTTCCCGTAAACCATAGGTAAACCGAGTAGACAAAGCTGAGAAAAGCCAAAATAATAGGATAATAGGTATTTAGAAACTTCATAGGAGTTGTTAATTACGCTACAATTTACTTAAAATTTAAATAAGTTGTGCGCTAATAGCGTATGGCACATAAAAAAACACCTCTAGTTTTTGCATTTATCAAGAACCGGAGGTGTTGTAAATTGCGATAAGCGTTACTTACTCTGTATCTGGAGCAACCGCCATCATAATGCCCATGGCATCGCCATAGTCACCACCATTGATGATTAGTCCGTTGTCGTCAAAAGTCATGTAGTGATAGAACTTTGCCGCAAAGCTTTTGCCAGATGCGACACTGGTTCCGCGCCAAGTACCGTAGGTACGTACACTTCCGTTGGGAAGATTGGTTTCTGGATCCACACCTGGTAAAAAGTTTTCTGGTGTGTAAGTAATACTATCCATAGCAGCATGCCATCCACCCATGTAGGCAAGCACTTCTTCTTTAGTAGACATCAGTTCCATGCCGTAGAACGCACCTTGATATTCTACCTCATCAGCGAACATCGCGGCTATTGATTCCATATCTTCTGCTTCAAATGTGCTGAACCATGTTTTGGCCAGTTCGACATTTGCATCAAAAGTTGGGTTTGAGTTTTGTGTACACGAAACCAAGAAAAGGGCTGTTGTAAAAATTAAAAGTATATATTTCATTTTGCTTTGTTTAATTGAATTCCAATTTACAAAAAAATGAAAGCCAATCAAAGTAGCGAGGCAAGCTTAACAAACAGCTAACATCAATGTTGCTCGAGAAGTTAATCACAAACCCCATCTGTCCAAGTCAGCGCCCCTGAAGCACCAGCAACACATGCATTGCTATAGGTCTTTTCGTCACAACCACAAACGGGAACGTAATCCATGGTGCATACGGTGTCGGGTGTTGGGTCGGTAAGGCAGTCTGAATTAATCACATTAACATCGTCATTTGTACATGTAAACGACAGCATTAATAAGGCAAAACATAGCAATAGACTTGCTTTCTTCATGACGTTAAATTTAATACCAAGGTAGTAAAATACTATTGGGGTTTTGTAGTTGGTTTTTGATAAGGTTGAAAGGGTTGCTTTAGTAAGCTTCCTACCCTACTGTTCTCCACCTCGTTGGGAAAAACATCTACGCCGTAAACGATGCGTTCTGCATCCAAATGCGAATAGGTGCCAAACAAACGATCCCAAATCGCAAAGATATTGCCGTAGTTGCTATCGGTATAGGGCAACACATAATGATGGTGCACCTTGTGCATATGCGGCGTTACCAACACATAACTAAGCCATTGGTCTAGCTTTAGGGGCAGATTGATATTGGCGTGGTTAAACTGGCTTAAAACCACCGACAGCGATTGATAGAGCATCACAACACCTATGGGTGCACCCAGTATAAAAACAGCCAATAGCGTAAAGGAAAAACGCACCAAACTCTCAAATGGGTGGTGGCGGTTGGCCGTAGTGGTATCTACGTGATGATCGGAATGATGCACCAAATGCACCATCCAAAGCGGCTTTACCTTGTGCTCGACCAAATGTGCCAAATAGGCCCCAATGAAATCCAAGAGAAGCACACCCAAAACCACATAGAGCCAGAGAGGCAATGCGACAATATGCAGTAGACCAAACCCGTTCGCTTGTGTCCAATCGGCAGTATTCAACAGCAAAAAGGCCAAAAAGAAGTTTACCAAAACCGAAGTTGCTGTAAAAAAGAAATTAGGCAACGCATGACGCCATTTTTTATAGGATAAGCTTCGTGTTGGCACCAATCCTTCTATCACCCAAAAAAGCGTGATACCTCCTACCAAAATAATGCTGCGGTGTAGCGAGGGAATGGTTTCGAAGTATTGGATTAGGTTTTCCATAGTCCAAATATATTGATTTTGAGCTATTTACCGTTTAACATACGCTGTACAGTTTCAAGCGTAGTCATCAATTTAATCTTGTGTACCGCATCTTTAAACTGTCCTTCTTCAAGGCGTGTTTGAAGTGTTTCTACGAGCTCAGCAATGGTTTGTTGTTCATTCATGTTTTGTGAGAATTTCAATAACACCGTGTTTTCCTTTTTGCCCGTATTTGGCAATTGCTTTTTCGTCTTTGATTACATTTACACTTGCTATCAAAGCAGAAGATAGGGTGTCTATGGTGCTAACCACTACGCCAACTAACACATACAAGGGAGCAGGTTTATCGTAGTGTTTTGTCTTGACACAAGATAAGCATAGGGCAATAATTAAAAAACAAAGTGCTTTTTTCATTACAATAAATGTAAAACAATATTTAATAGCAGTTGATATTAAAGCAAGTTTGTACTTTTACAGTGATTTACACTACATGAGACCATTTAAATCTGCCATAAAAACAAGTAAAGCGAGTTATAAGGAAAACTACGCCGAGATGGAAAAGCTGGTGCTGGAACTACACCAACAGCTAAAAAACAGCCAAGTACAAGGTTCAGAAGCTTCTATTGCGCGTGCGCGTAAGCGAGGAAAGTTTTTGGCGCGTGAGCGTATTGCCTTACTATTAGACAAGGACAGTCCGTTCTTGGAACTGATGCCCTTGGCAGGACTTACGCATGAAGGTGGTTTTGGTCCAGGCGGTACGACAGTTGCTGGAATTGGCTATGTAAACAAACGCTTGTGTTTGATCAATGCAAACTTGGGTACTCGCAAAGGCGGTGCCGTGGACTATGCAACTAGTTTAAAGGTGTTGCGCTTGGGTGAAATCGCATTAGAAAACAAATTACCTACCATCAATTTGGTAGAAAGCGGTGGTGCCAACTTGCCCGACCAAGATCGTGTATTCAACAACTACGGTGCCTCGTTTAGAGAAATGTCCAGACGTTCCAAACTGGGCATTCCAACCATATCAGTTGTCTTTGGCAATGCCACAGCTGGCGGTGCCTATGTCCCCGGCATGTCGGACTATACCATCATGCAAAAAGATGCTGCAAAAGTATTTTTAGCAGGTCCACCCCTAGTAAAAATGGCCACTAAGGAAATTGCCAAGGACGAAGAACTTGGTGGAGCCAATATGCACAGCCGCATATCGGGAGTAGCAGACTTTTTAGCCGAGGACGAGCAAGATGCCATCAGCATTGCAAGAGACGTAATCAAGACACTGAAACCTGCAAAACCCTACGCAGCTCCACACACACCCGTTGTACCTCCTAGATATAGCGCAGAGGAACTGTTGGGTATCGTACCAGCTAACCTCAAAAGAGCCATAGACATCAGAGAAGTACTGATTCGTATTGTAGACAATTCCGAGTTTACCGAGTTTAAAACCAACTACGGTGTTACCATGGTATGCTGCTGGGCCAACATCAATGGCTATCCCGTCGGTATCATTGCTAATAATGGCGTTATTTTTGCCGAGTCAGCACAAAAAGCCACGCAGTTTATCCAACTGGCGAACAAATCCAATACTCCTTTATTGTTTGTTCACAATACCACTGGTTTTATGGTGGGCAAACAATATGAGCAAAAAGGCATGATAAACAGTGGTGCGCAACTGATACATGCCGTTTCAGGCAGCACCGTCCCACACATCAGCTTGTTGATTGGGAATTCCTATGGCGCTGGAAACTACGCCATGTGCGGACGCTCGTTTCAACCCCGCTTTTTATTCTCCTACCCCAATGTACAATCTGGCGTAATGGGTGCAGAGCAATTATCAGGTGTGATGGAAATTGTTAGACGTCAGTCTGCGGCATCGCTTAATAAAAAAGTGGATGAAAAAGCATTGAAAAAAGCAAAAGATGCCATGTATCAAGATGCCAAGCAAAAGGCGAGCGTATGGCATGCTACTTCAGAACTTTGGGACGATGGCGTGATTGATCCACGGGATACGCGCAAACACCTAAGCCTGTGTCTAGCTACCGTCTATAACGACAATATTGAAGGTAGTGATGCCTTTGGCGTGTTTCGTATGTAATTTACGCTAAGGCTTTTTGGTACATTTCCTCGTACGCTGGAACAATTTGGTGCACGTCAAAGCGACACGCATATTCATACGCCTGATGCTTAAATAAGGTTAGTTTTTCCTTATCAGACAAGAGTTCTACAGCGTGTTTTGCCATGGCATCCACATCGCCAACAGCAGTTAGATAACCTGTTTCCCCGTGAATGTTTACTTCCGGCAACCCACCCGTGTTGGTGGAAATAACAGGTGTGGCAGCAGCCATGGCCTCCAAAGCAGCCAACCCAAAACTTTCAGTTTGCGAGGGCAATAACAACAAGTCAGAGTAACATAAAATCTTACTCACCTCGTTTGTCTTACCATAAAAAACAACATCTTCCCAAATATTCAAATCACGGCAGCGGTTTTCAGCAGCCAAGCGGTCTGGACCATCGCCCACCATCATCAGTTTGGCTGGCATATGCTGCCGTACCCTTGCAAAGGTTTCAATGACATCTAACACACGCTTTACAGGTCTAAAATTACTCACATGCGTAAGTATGACTTCATCTGCAGCCGCAACCGTTCCGCGCTCGCAATTCACGCGAATGTTGTCATAACGCGATATATTGATAAAGTTGGGTACCACATGAATTTCCTTGTGTACATCAAATAAGTTAAAGGTGTCGCTACGCAAATCTTTAGAGACAGCCGTTACCACATCAGAATTATTGATGCTAAAGGTAACAGCAGGTTTGTAAAACGGATGGCTCCCTACCAAGGTAATATCTGATCCGTGGAGGGTGGTCACCAATGGAATATCAATGCCGTTTTCTTTTAGCATTTGCTTGGCCATATAGGCAGCATAGGCGTGTGGAATGGCATAGTGCACATGTAGCAGCTCTATCTGATGTAACTTTACCATTTCTACGAGCATACTAGACAACGCCAACTCATAGGGTTGAAAATGAAACAGCGGATAGCGTGGTACATGAACTTCATGAAAGTGAATATTCCCTGCGAGAGACTGTAAACGTACCGGCTGCTTATAGCTTACGAAATGTACTTCGTGGCCCCTATCGGCCAAAGAGATGCCCAATTCGGTAGCCACTACCCCACTACCTCCATAGGTTGGGTAACAAACAATCGCTACTTTCATATTAGAAATGATTTACAGGACAGGGTTTCTTTAACAAGCATTACACAAAAGTATTGGTAATACTTCGAAGTGCAAAACAATCAATCAAAACCTTCAACAGCAACGGGCAATTTACCCACCGCATCGATTTTTCCAAATAACATTTGTGCTGCAGCATTAACAAAAGCCAGCTCTTGTTGGTGTGCCAATAACAGACTTGAACATTCGCGTACTTCTGATAACTGTCGCAACACGTAAGGTTTTGCAAACACCACCACGTGTACATTTTTGTGTTTTAGTAGTTTGGCCAATAGCTTACGTTCAGCTGTTGGGAGGTACTGTTTTTTCCAAGGCGTAGCCGTATCTGCAAAAATACCCACAACCAAGGTTTCGTTTGAGTTGATATCAGCTATTGCGGAAGGAGAAAGTTGACGCACAGCAGCGTATTGTCTTAAAGCGGTTAAAAAGCTATTGTCCTTTTGTTTTCCAAGGGCAACAAAAGCCAAATTGGCATTTGACTTTATGGGGAAAGTCTTGTTGTGGTGTACTAATACTAGGCTCTGCTTGGCTATTTGCTGAACCAAGTAGCGGTCAACAGAAGCAAAAGGCAAGACTTCATAAAAGTCCTTTTTGGTTTGCTTTAAGGCAAGTTGGTGTTTGGTTGCTAGGATTTTTTTAACTGATTTTGCCAATCGTTCTGGTGTAATAGCACCAGACAAATAATGGGATTTTATATTAGAAATGGAGCTTGTTAAGTTTTCAGGAATCAACAATACATCTGCCCCTGCCATAAAGGCCTGGAGTGCAGGTTTTTTAACGCGATTGGAAACACCCTTCATATTGAGTGCATCAGTAAAAACAAGGCCTTTAAACCCCATTTTTTCTTGCAACAAATCGTTTACCACTACAGAAGAAGTTGAAACGGGAATGCTGTCATTTGCTGTCAATGCAGGCACAGCCAAATGCCCCACCATAACCCCCTTAAGCTTGTTGTCAATCAAATGCTGGAATGGCAACAGGTCTATGCTGTCTAATACTTTGCTACTACGGTTGATAAGCGGAAGTGCTATATGCGAATCTTGTACTGCTGCACCATGGCCGGGAAAGTGTTTGGCAACCGCCCAAACACCTCCTGCTTGTAAGCCTTCCATAAACGCAGCACCCTGTTCCGCTACCTTATTAGGATTATCGCCAAAAGATCGCACGCCAATAATGGGATTTTTGGATTCGCTATTAACATCTACAACGGGGGAGAAAGTAACATGCACCCCCATGCTACGCTTGCGCATACCCAATCTTTTGCCCAAGGCATAAACCAAATCACTGTGCGGTAATGCACCTAAGGTCATGGCGTAGGGGTAAGCAGGGACATCTGTTAGGCGCATGCCCATGCCCCACTCGGCATCGGCGCCAATAAGCAAGGGAACCGAAGCTTGATTTTGATAGGTACGCGTATCGCGTAATTGTTGTTTGCTGGTGCCTTTAGAAAATAAGACGCCGCCAATGTGCTGTGCTTGTATCTGTTTGCTGGTTACCTTTCTTTTTGGGGTATTCCCATCTGGATAAGCCATCACCATAAAAAGCTGCCCAATTTTTTGATCGAGGGTCATTTGGGCATAAAGGCTGTCTACCCATGCATGTTGGGATTGTGCGTGCACTAGTGTTGCCGCAAACAAAATCGTGAACAAAAGGCGAAACATACCTTAAAGGTAGGCTAAAAGTAGCGTGCGTGCCAACTTTGGTGGGCTGGGACTTCCCATTGCGTCAAAAACTCCTCCTTGTTTACCACCAAATTATTGAAGACGATGGTGTTTTCCGTTACAGCTTTACTTTTGACCATTTTCTTAAAATCCATCAATGGCTTGTAGGTGATGTACTCCCCTTGCTTAAAACTGACATTCATCTTATCCAAAAGCGTAACTGCATAGGTCGCTTCAATTTCTTGGATGATTTTTACCGATGCATCGATGGAACAGCCTGTGGCTTCTTGTTGGCTTTCATCGAGTGCGATAACAATAAAACGGTTATAAGGTATGCTAACCCCCGCGTTTAGGGATGCGCCATGTGCTGTCCATTGGGTTAAAAAGGCATTTAATTTAGTAGTGATTTCGCTACACTCATCTGCAGTAAAAGGGCGACTGGCTGGATAAATCCATACACGGGCTACATCGGATAATGCATCAAAGGGTACTTGCATCTTATAAGTCTTCGGCTTGTTGAATAAGTTCAGCGATATCCATTACAGCAATGGATCCTTCCTTTTCTTTGTTCTTAACCCCATCGGTCATCATGGTGTTACAAAAAGGACAACCCGCAGCAATGATGTCGGGCTTGGTCTCTAAGGCCTGTTCGGTACGTTCAATATTGATTTCTTTGTTACCCGCCTCTGCATCTTTAAACATCTGTGCGCCTCCAGCACCACAGCAAAGCCCTTTGGCCTTGCAACTTTTCATTTCAATCAACTCGCCCTCTAGCTTGGCCAAAACATCTCTAGGCGCTTCGTATTCGTTATTGGCACGTCCCAAATAACAGGGGTCATGAAAGGTAATTCGTTTGCCTTTGAATTGACCGCCTTCAACCTTAAGCATTCCTTCGTCGAGCAATTGTTTTAGGAATTGGGTGTGGTGCACTACTTCATAGTGCCCACCCAAACTTGGATACTCATTTTTTAGCGTGTTAAAGCAGTGCGGACAGGCCGTAACTATTTTTTTTACTTCATAGCCATTGAGCACCTCAATATTGGTCATGGCTTGCATTTGAAACAAAAACTCGTTGCCGGCACGCTTAGCAGGATCGCCCGTACAGCTTTCTTCTGGTCCAAGTACGGCAAAAGAAATTTCGGCTTTTAGCAATAGCTTGACAAAAGCCTTGGTTATTTTCTTTGCACGGTCGTCGAAACTTCCTGCACAACCCACCCAAAAAAGCACCTCAGGCTGTTTGCCTTGGGCTGCTAATTCGGCCATGGTTG
>ERZ1048068.1477-NODE-1477-length-18017-cov-5.505178_pt1 | contig 18017 bp, 16 predicted proteins | sample MGYA00383098_ERZ1048068 | MGnify/ENA primary metagenome ERZ1048068 (study PRJEB29581, sample SAMEA5548368) | metagenome | biome: marine; feature: coastal; material: water | depth 1 m | study: Short-term variability in the microbial, nano- and picoplankton... | reverse complement strand
GATTACCGATATCCCAGACCTAGAGGTAGATAACCAATACTGGGACTATGTACACAGAGCCATGCGCGATGTGGTGCACTCACCAAAGGGTACCGCCAAAGGTATTAGCAAGGGTTTGGATTATGAAATTGCTGGCAAAACTGGCACAGCGCAGGTGATCAGTATTGATGCCGAAGAAGAGTATGACAGCTCAAAAATAGAGAAGAATAAATGGGACCATGCGCTATTTGTCGCCTTTGCGCCGGTCGATGATCCGCAGATTGCTGTGGGCCTGATCGTTGAAAATGGCGAGCACGGCAGCTCGGCCGCTGCGCCCATTGCGCGACAGGTAATCGAAACCTATATGAAATCCCGGCCACCCGGAGACGGCCAGCTTATGGCTGCCGAGTCTCCCCTCGAGGGAGAGCTCAGATAGATGTATAGAGACGACTTTGTCAGACGCATACAGAGCCCCGGAGGAGATCGCCGCAGCGCTCGCTCCATGCATTTAGATATTACTCTGTTGCTGACGCTGGTGGCTCTCTGTATGGGCGGACTGTTTGTTCTCTACAGTGCCAGCGGGCAAAACCTGTATTTTGTTAAGCGTCAGGCGGTATTTATGCTGTTTGGCTTTGTGGCCATGATTGCTGTGGCGCAGTTCCCCGTGCGCTTTTGGGAGCGCTGGGCCATTGTCTTTTACATTATTGGTCTGCTATCTCTGCTGGCTGTGATGTTTTTTGGGGTGGGCGCAAAAGGAGCTCAGCGCTGGCTGGATTTAGGAGTCACTAGGTTCCAGCCCTCGGAGTTAATGAAAGTTGCTGTACCCATGACTATTTCGGCATTTTTGGGCAAACGTTTTATACCCCCCTCCTTTCAACATGTCTTTATCTCCCTGAGCCTGATACTTTTACCGGTGTTGTTGATTATGAATCAACCTGATCTGGGCACGGCCATTCTAGTATTTACCTCAGGCTTCTTTGTGCTGTTTTTAGCTGGCCTGGGCAAGCGCTATCTGCTGTATGCATTTTTGCTGCTGATGGCTGCCATACCTTCATTCTGGATTTTTGTAATGCGCGACTATCAAAAGCAGCGGGTGCTGACGCTGCTGTCGCCAGAAGACGACAAGCTGGGGGCCGGCTGGAATATTATCCAGTCCACCACTGCTATAGGCTCAGGTGGCTTGGCCGGCAAAGGCTGGATGCAGGGCACCCAATCGCAACTAAACTTTCTACCCGAGAGTCACACAGACTTCATTATTGCAGTGCTGGCGGAAGAATTCGGTCTGATCGGCATACTCAGCCTCTGTGCGGTTTACTTTGTCTTTATAGGTCGCTGCCTGTTTATTGCCCTAAACTCACAGTCTCAGTTTGGCCGACTGGTTGCCGGAAGTCTGGGACTGACATTTTTTATCTATGTCTTCGTTAATATGAGTATGGTGTCAGGAATTTTGCCTGTAGTTGGTGTGCCACTGCCATTAATTAGCTATGGCGGCACTTCCGTGGTCGCACTATTTTTAGGATTTGGTATCCTGATGGCTATCAGCACGGAACCCAAAAGAATTAGGATGGAGCTTTGAAAAGATTAACTAGAACATTATTTATAGCCTGCATTAGTCTGTGTGCGCCACTGGCACTTGCCGACTACTCAGAGCACCCTGAAGCTGCAGCCTTTGTGGATACCATGGTGTCCAAACACAGTTTCGAGCGAGAGGAAATTGTCGGCTGGCTGTCCTACGCCAAACATCAGAGCTCAATTGTTAAAGCTATGAGTCGCCCCGCCGAGAAGGTAAAACCCTGGTTCGAATACAGAAAGCACTTTATCTCGGATCTGCGCATAGATCGCGGGCTGCAATTCTGGCGGGAAAACCGAGAGACATTGGAGCGCGCAGAGCAGGAGTTTGGTGTAGACCCGGCAATTATCGTCAGCATTATTGGTGTTGAGACCAACTATGGCCGCAATACAGGTAGCTACAAGGTGATTGATGCGCTGACCACTCTGGCCTTTGATTACTACACCTACACTGAGAAACGGGAGTCGCGCAAAAAATTCTTTACCATCCAGTTGGAGCACCTGTTTTTACTGGCAAGGGAGCAGAATCAGGACCCCCTAGAACTAAAAGGCTCCTATGCAGGTGCCATGGGCTGGGGGCAATTTATGCCCAATAGCTACCGCAACTATGCTGTAGATTTTGATGGCGATGGCTTTGCAGATATCTGGTCTAACCCCACAGATGCTATAGGCAGTGTGGCCAACTACTTCACCAAGCACGGCTGGAAAAAAGATCAGCCCGTAGCTACCAGAGCTCATATCAGCGGCTCAGTCAGTGAAGAGGGCCTCAATAAAATGAAGCGCCCCACCGTGACCATCGCAGAACTCGAAGCCATGGGTTATAAACCCGTGGAAAAGTTTGCGGGCGACAGCACAGCTTTCCCTATGAAATTTAAGGCGAAATACGGCGAAGAGTATTGGCTTGGCCTGCATAATTTCTATGTTATTGGCCGGTATAACCCGCGCACCAAGTACGCCATGGCGGTTTACCAACTCAGTGAAATTATTCGGACAAGGCGCTGTGTCTCGACACAAACCTGCTAATTATTCAATCCCGTTTCTAGCGGTTAATCTTGTCACCTGTCTTATTCTGGCAGGCTGCGCCACTGTGCCACTAGTGCTGCCAGAACCCAAAGATGGGCCAGGTGCGCCAGTGGATACCGGCAGTATCCCAGATGCCATTCCCAAGGTGGAACCCATTACCAGAATTGGTAATAAAAGCCCCTACACCGTTTTTGGCAAAACCTATTTTGTGCTTCCCAGTAGTAAAGACTATCGCGAGCAGGGTGTGGCCTCCTGGTACGGCAAAAAATTTCACGGTCGCAAAACTTCCAACGGCGAAGTTTACGACATGTATGCTATGACGGCAGCCCACAAAACTCTGCCTATACCCACTTATGTCAGGGTTACCCACACAGGCAATAAGCGCTCGATTATTGTACGCATCAATGACCGCGGCCCCTTTCATGGCCCCCGCATTATTGATCTGTCCTATGTGGCTGCCTTAAAACTGGGATTTGCCGACAATGGCACTGCCGATGTGCTGGTCGAAACCATAGATCTCTCTGGCAGCCTGGACAGGCCTGCGGCTGCGGCCAAACCTGAAACTGTAGCCAAAGACCAACCAGAGACGGGCCCGATAATACCGCCACTTAACCAGGGTCGCTATCTGCAGGTGGGGGCCTTTGATCAATTACAGCAGGCGCAGCTGCTGCAGAAAAAAATTCGTGTCTACACCAGCCACCCTATTCTGGTGCAACAGCGAGATCTGCTGTACAAAGTCTGGATTGGGCCCATCAGCGACCAGCTGGAGTTGCAGTTAATCAAGCAGGTACTTAAAAAATCAGTCGATATCTCTGGCTTTATGGTTGATCACTAAACAGCATCTCTGTTTCAGCCTCCATAGGACGCGCATAAGCCTGGCTGTGGTGGTAAACTACGCGGCAAATTCTATTCTGACTTTGTGGTGACACCAATATGCTTAAACAACGGATGCTGTACTCTTTAGTATTCTGTCTCTGCCTGCTCAATATCTCTGTTGCTCAGGCGCAAAAATTGATTCCCGCGCAGCCTGAGTTGGCAGCCAAAGCCTGGATATTGGTGGACGCGCAGACTGGTCGGGTGTTGGCAGAAAAAAATGCCGATGACCAGCTACCGCCTGCAAGTTTAGCCAAGATGATGACCACCTATATAGTCTCCAATGAGATTGAAGCCGGGCGTATTGAGGAACAGAGCCTGGTGCGCATCAGCGACAATGCCTGGGAGCTTGGGGGAGCAAAAACCGATGGCTCCACTATGTTTTTAAGCCCTCGCTCTGAGGTCTCTGTGCTAGACCTTATGCATGGCGTTATTATTCAGTCTGGCAACGACGCCGCTATTGCTCTGGCTGAATATATCAGCGGTGATGAAGTGTCTTTTTCAGACACTATGAATCGTCAGGCAGAGCTATTGGGTATGAACAATACCAGCTATCTGAATTCCACCGGACTGCCGGCTGAGGGCATGGTGACAACAGCCCGGGATTTATCCCTGTTAGCCAGCGCGATTATTCGCGAGCATCCTGAACACTACAGCATCTATTCAAAGAAATATTTTGAGCACAACAATATCAACCAGCCCAACCGCAACCGTCTGCTGTGGCGAGATACCAGTGTCGATGGCTTAAAGACTGGTTACACCAAGGCTGCTGGTTACTGCATGGTTGCCTCTGCCCAGCGCCGCGATATGCGTTTAATTTCTGTGGTACTGGGTGCCAATAATGATGCATCCAGAGCTAAAGAATCACAGAAATTACTCTCCTATGGTTTCCGCAACTTCGATACCAAGGTAATTTACTCCGCGGGCGACCTGATCAAAGAAAATACCAAACTGTGGTATGGGCAGCAGGAATTTTTGAACCTGACCATCGTTGATGACGTACTACTGACCTTCCCACGGGGCTCACAGAAAAAACTGGCTGCCAATATTCTGGTCGATGAGCAGATCGAAGCACCTGTTTATCAGGGCCAAGAGTTAGGGCGACTGCAGGTAACTCTGGATAGTGAAATCCTGATAGATGTGCCCCTAGTAGCCCAGACCGATATTGCAGAATCAGGTATTTTAGCCAGATTCTTTGACTGGATTATTTTGTTTTTCACTAACCTAATGTCTTGAGCGTTAAATTTTGACTGAGCAAGAAGCACCAAAGATAGAGTTTCCCTGCGACTATCCCATCAAGGTTATGGGTGAGGCCCAACCGGCGTTTCATGAACATGTACTGCAGGTTATGGATACCCATGCGCCTGGTTTTGACCGCAGAAAAATTACCGTCCGTGACAGTAGCAAAGGTCGCTGGCAAGCTATCACCCTGGTGATCACAGCCACAGGCAAACCCCAGTTAGAAGCTATTTTTGAAGATTTAAAAACCAGTCGTTTGGTCAAGATGGTACTGTAACCATGACTGAGCCTATGCAGTCCTCACTGATTATTCGCCATCTGGGTATCTGTGAATACAACCAGTGTTTTGCCGCCATGAAGGCTTTTAATGAGCAGCGGAATGAAACCAGTGCAGATGAGATTTGGCTTCTTGAACACCAGCCGGTTTTTACTCAGGGTCAGGCGGGCAAGGACGAATATATTCTTAATCCCGGGGATATCCCCGTGGTGCAAAGTGATCGCGGCGGCCATGTGACCTATCATGGCCCCGGTCAGATTACCGCTTATATTTTGGTGGACCTGAAACGCCTTAAAATTGGCGTGCGCGATCTGGTCAGCCTTATAGAACAGGCGCTGGTGGATACGCTTGCACACTGGAATATCAGTGCTAGCCCGCGCCGAGAAGCACCTGGCGTCTATGTAGATAGCGGCGAAAAAATAGCCTCTCTGGGACTGCGTATTCGCAAGGGGCGCAGTTACCACGGTCTCAACTTTAATGTGGCCATGGACATGACTCCCTGGAGCTATATCAACCCCTGCGGACTGGGCGTTGCCATGACTCAGCTGCAGGACCTGGTGCAAAAGCCACCCGGCATGGCGGAGGTCACCGAACAATTAGCCCAATGTCTCACCACCAGGCTCGGCTATAATAAATATTGTATTGGCAGTGGCGACACTGTAATAACAGATCTAGCTGAAAGAGAAGATTATGAGCACTGAATCCGTTACACCACCGAAGCGAACCCGCAGGCTGCAGCAGGGCGAAAAACTGCGCAGTGCCGACAAGGTAGAACGTATTCCGGTCAAGGTAATTCCCACCCAGACTATTCAGCGCAAGCCAGAGTGGATGCGTATCCGTCTATCAGCTTCGCCCAAGGTGCAGCAGATCAAAAATATTCTCCGCGAGCACAAGATGGCCACTGTCTGTGAAGAGGCCGCCTGCCCTAATCTTCACGAGTGCTTTAGCCATGGCACGGCCACTTTTATGATTATGGGCGAGATATGCACCAGACGCTGCCCGTTCTGCGATGTAGGCCATGGCAAACCCAACCCACTGGATGTGGACGAGCCCAGCAATCTGGCCCGAGCTATTCAGCAAATGGGACTCAACTATGTGGTAATTACCTCGGTTGATAGGGACGATCTGCGCGACGGCGGTGCCCAGCATTTTGCCGACTGCATTCGCGAGGCCCGCCTACTGTCACCGGACCTTAGAGTCGAGGTACTGGTACCTGATTTTCGCGGTCGCATGGCGCCTGCACTGGAGATTCTGACAACCACTGCTCCGGATGTATTCAATCACAATATGGAAACTGTCCCCAGACTTTACCGAGAGGCTAGGCCCGGAGCCAACTATCAGTGGTCGCTAAAGCTGCTCAAAGAGTACAAAGCACTGAACCCTAATGTTCCAACCAAATCAGGCTTGATGGTGGGTCTGGGTGAGACCAAGGACGAGCTGCTGCGCACCCTGGATGATTTACGTGAACATGATGTAGATATGCTGACCGTGGGCCAGTACCTGCAGCCCTCCACCAATCACCTGCCAGTGGAGCGTTTTGTACACCCGGACGAATTTGCCGAGTACACAGCCTATGCAGAGAGCATAGGTTTTACCCAGGCCGCCTGCGGGCCACTGGTGCGCTCTAGTTATCATGCGGATAAGCAGGCTCGAGGTGAGGATATTACTTAAAAGCCTGCGGCTAGATACTGCGGCATTACTTATTCCTTGGTCCACACCTCACGCAGCGGTTCGCCAAAATCATCGTAGATTATTTTTTTCTTTGGCCGCTTGCTGGGTTTCTTAGTGGGTTCAGGCCTCTTGCTCTTTTTGCGATTATCCAAAGCACTCACGGCTTCATTGACATAGGTTCTGGTCTGACGAGGCTGAGCAGTGACAAAAACTGATCTGGCCCTAGGCCTGTCTGCCGGCTCGCCAGTTTCACCCGCATTGTGTTTTTTTATTTCACCACCACGGGACAGAAACTCCTCCGTTTTCCGGCGAAGCTCTCTGCGTAAGGAGTGTTTAGAAATAGTCATCTCAGTAATTTTTTAATCTCAGTGCTAACAGATTAGTCTATCAAAGCCATATGGATAAGCAAATACAGCTCATTTTGCTGTCAGGGAAACAGCTCCAGCTGCATAGCGCGCTGCTGCTCTCTGGTGTCTACAAAGCGCACACCTATGCCCAACAGTCGCACTGGGCGCCCCCCTCTCTCCCAGGCTTGATCACAGAGCTGAGCAAAACTATCGGCTGGCAGGCCTGGGACCACTTGCCGCTCTACCGTGGTGGTGGTGAAATCGTTAAATTTCATTTTAATAAATTGCTTGGTTACCAGATAGTCAGTATCTATACGGCGCAAACGGCTGCGCAACTCAACCAATAGGTCAGCTAGCTTGCCTTTACAGGCGGCTATATCCTGCAAGTCGTCAGAGTAGGTGTGTTCTACGCTCAATGACTTGCGGCGGCTATCGGCATTGACCTCGCGCTCATCGCGCCCAAAGCTCAGATCGTGGAGCCGCTTGCCAAAGACACCAAATTTATCAACCAGCTCTATCAGTGTGCGCTGCTGCAGATCGCCACAGGTGACTATACCCAGACGCCGCAGCTTTTCATTGGTGACCTTGCCGACGCCGGAAATACGCTTGACCTCAAGTTTCTCCACAAAACTCTCGACATTATCTGGAGTAATCACAAACTGACCATCTGGTTTATTCAAATCACTGGCAACCTTGGCCAAAAACTTGTTCGGTGCTATGCCAGCTGACGCCGTAACGCCCACCTCCTTAGAGATCACCTGGCGAATTTCCTTGGCAATTAACGTAGCGCTACCCTGACACTCGGTGCAATCGGTAACATCCAGATAGGCTTCATCCAGAGATAGGGGTTCCACCTTATCGGTGTAGCGATAGAAAATTTGGCGAATTTGCTGAGCAGCCTCGCGATACTTGGCCATGGTGCCAGGTATCACCACAAGATCAGGGCACAGCTTTAGTGCTTGCCCAGTGGGCATAGCTGAGCGCACACCAAACTCTCGCGCCTTGTAGTTGCAGGTAGCTATAACACCGCGGCGATCAGATTTTCCACCTATGGCAACAGGCAGATCAGCCAGCCTGGGGTCATCGCGCATTTCCACTGCGGCATAGAAGCAATCACAGTCGCAGTGAATAATCTTTCTCAAGGCCGTGCCTCTTGCCAGCCCGCTGCTCTAGCGCCGGACTCTCCTAATCTCTGGCTGAGCTGATCAAGCCTCTTCATCTGCAAACTGATGGTCTGCGACTCTAAAACCAAAGCGCTTGGAAATAATGCCGGGGAGCAATAGCATGGCGGGCGTCAACAACAGGGTGAGCACAGTGGAAACCACCAGGCCATTGACAATAGCACTGGCCAGCGGCTGCCACCAGGAGGCAACCATGCCACCTAGTGTGTAGCTGCGATTAACCAGATCAATACTCAGACCATTAGCCAGGGGTAACAGACCGACAATGGTGGTGATACTGGTCAGCATTACCGGCCTAAAGCGCGATCTCGCAGCATTGTAAACCGCCTCTGCAGCAGACAGTTGGCTATTGCTGCGCCGCAAATAATTATAGGTATCGATCAAAACAATATTGTTGTTCACCACAATACCGGCCAGCGCCACAATACCCACGCCGGTCAAAATAGTGCTAAAGGTCGCCTGTGCTATAAGCAGTCCGAGCAGTACTCCGGCCGTAGACATAACCACCGAGAACAGAATAAGTGCCGCCTGGTAGAAGCTATTAAATTGCATCACCAGCATAATCAGCATCACCGACATCGCCAGGGTAAAGGCTGTGGACAGAAACTCTGCCGCCTTAGCCTGCTCTTCATTGGCTCCACGGAAAGCAATATTGACCGATGAATCAAATTTCTGGGTTGCCAGCCATTCAGCAATCTGGCGAGTTTGATCATCTGGTAGATAACCAGCTTCAGAGTTAGCCAAAACAAATACAGTTTCTGCCATATCGATCCGCTGAATCGCATCGACTCTAGGCTTGGCGACACGCTGGCTGAAACTGCCTATTGGCACTGCACCGCTGGGCGTATTAACGCGCAAACTGTCAATGGAAGCCAGCTGTCTATCCTGCTCTGGGTAGCGCAGGCGAATTTCAATTTCATCATCTGCATCATCGGGACGGAATTCACCAATCATCACTCCACCAGTGATCATCTGAACCATATTGCCCACGTCAGCTACATTGACTCCCAGCATAGCTGCGCGGGAACGATCCACATCGATCTCCCACTGGATGCCAGCCAGAGGCAAGGTGTCCTGCAAATCTCGGACTCCCTCAACATTATCGGCAATCCACTGTCGAATCTGACCAGCTACCCTATACATGGCCTGACGGTCAGAGGAAGAGAGCTGAATCTGAATATCTTTGCCTACAGGGGGCCCAGTTTCCATTTCCATGGCACTCACATAGACGCCTGGCAGGGATTTGGTACGCTGACGAATTTCCTCAAAAATCTCGGTACTGCCCCGAGTGCGTTCTTCGCGAGGATAAAGTTCGACCAAAAATGAACTGATTTCATCGCGACTTACATCAGAGCCAAACAGCACCATGCTGCCGCCCTTGGCATAGCCATAGAGCTGATCGACGCCATCCACGTCGGCGACAATATCCTGCACCTGAAAGGTAATTTTTCTCTGCTCTTCTATGGACAGATTGCCCTGTGCGCGCACACTGGCCATGCCATACTGGCTCTCAATCGCAGCAAAAAACTCCTGGCCTGCATTAAATTTTCCGTAGAGATTAAAGATACCCACTAGCAGCATCAGAGCGATAATAGCTGATATAGCTGGAGCGCGAATAACTGGCCGCAAAATACTCAGATAGGCATTTTCAAGTGGCTGGAAAAAAGTCGTGGCTGACTCCTCTGAGCGGTGATCCTCGGGGAGCTGTTTGCGCTGCCCACGCCTGCGCGCCAGAACAATACCTAGTGTAGGCGCAAAAATCAGTGCGTAGGTAAGTGACCAGGCCAGTACCGCAAACACTGTAATCGGCAGGTAGGACATAAAGTCACCAGACACTCCCGGCCAAAACAATAGCGGCAAAAAGGCTGCCAATGTGGTTCCTGTGGAGGCAATTACTGGTATCGCCATACGCCTGACCGCAGCAATATAGGCCTCGCGGGTGGGCAGCCCAGCAGCAGCCTGAGTGTTGGCAAACTCCACCACCACAATGGCGCCATCAATCAACATGCCCAGCGACAGTAGCAGCCCAAACATAACCATAAAGTTAAAGCTGTAACCCAGCATATTAATAAAAATAAGCGAACCCAAAAGACAGAAGGGTATGCCGAGGCCAACCAACAGCCCAGATTTCACTCCCAGTGTAGCCACCACTAGCATCAGCACCAGACACATGGCGGTAATAATATTACCCTGCAACTCCTCTACCATCTGGTTGGTCATTACCGAGGAATCAAACACATAGCCTATATCCATATCAGCACTGAATTTGTCTCGAGACTCGCCTATCACAGCGCGAGAGGCTTCTACGGTTTTGATCAGATTGGCGTTGAGACGCTTGCGCACCTCAATGGCAATAGCCTTTTTACCATTGATAAAACTGTAACCTGTAGCATCTTTAAAGGTACGTTTTATCGAAGCTACATCGCCCAGGGTAATAGAACCCTCTGCACTGTGACGCACAGGCAGGGCTCGAATATCCTCAGCGGTTTCAATTAATGCCGGGACCTTGATGCCAAAACGACCCTGGGCCGCGTCCATCTCTCCAGCGGGAATCAACAGATTATTGACTGTGACCGCGCGAATCAGCTCGTCTACGCGCAAGCCGTACTGCTCCAGTCGAGCCGGGTCCACCACAACATCTACCACCTCATCTCTGTGGCCGGATACATCTGCCTCGAGCACGTCGGGAAGCATTTCCAGTTCCCGCTGATAGTATTTAGCTGCCGCATAGAGCTCTCGCTCGGCCACATTGTCCCCGGAGAAGGTGATAACAATAGTGGGTTCTGGGCTGGGGCTCAGCTCATTAACTATGGGTTCTTTGGTGTCCTGGGGGAATTCCGCCTTGGCGCGATCCACGGCTTCACGCACCTCGGCCACTATCTCTTTGATATTGTCCGCCACCTCAAACTCAGCGGTTACAACAACCATACTCTCCTGGGCTGTCGCCTGGACTTCTTCCAGACCATCCAGAGTTTTCAATTCTTTTTCTATTGGGCGGATCAGCAGGCGAGCCCCATCTTCAGGGGAAATGCCATCATGCCGCACCATAATCATCACTACAGGGAGAGTGACATTGGGGTTCATCTCCACCGGCATGGACAGTCTTGACCCAGCACCCGCAAACAGGATCAGCAACATAATAGACAGTGTTGCTCTGGAGTGATCTACGACAAAACCAAGAAATTTCATAAGCGATTAGGGCCCGGATGGCAACGTTGGGTTAATTTAAAGGACTGACCTGATAGGAAGGATTGACCAGCTCACCTTCAATAATGTAGTTCTGACCCACTACCACCAGAATCACCTCAGCGTCCAGCCCGGTCACCCAAATACCAGTCGGGGCCTCACCTACAGCTGTAACCCTCACCGATTCAACCAGACTTTCCTGGCTCAGTATCCGTACCGCTGTCTCGCCTTCATCATTCAGCAGTACACTGCTGGCGGGAATCAGATGGGCCGGTATGGCCTGAGCTAATATATTTAATCGTGCGGAGATGCCCGCTCTGACTGCCTGATTTGGATTGGGCATGGTGGCTTCCACTCTATAGCCCTTGGTTGCCCGATCCGCCTGATAGGCCAGATATGAGATCACGGCTCCCTGATAGTCTTGCCCTGCAATATTGACCAGGGCACTGTCACCCAGCGTCAGACGGCCTATCTCAGTTTCAGCTACCAGGGCCTCAACTTTCAGGGGACTCAGTTCAACCACCCGGGCACAGAGCTGGCCGGGCATTATAAGGTCGCCTATCTCAACGGGCCTTGACTCAACAATGCCATCAAATGGAGCCTTTATCTGCAGGTGCTGAACGTCGAGACGGGCGCGTTCCAAGTTAGTCCTGGCGGTAGCCTGAGTGGCTTTAGCTTGGGAGATAGCCAATTCAGACTGATAGCCTGCACTTTTTAACCTGAGTGCGCCGCGATAGGCTATATTTGCATTCTCCAGAGAGGCCTCGGCCTGAGCCAGGCGCAGATGGCGGTCCTCTGCATCAATCTGACAGATTCCCTGTCCGGCGGTGACATAACTGCCCTCTTCGGCCAATGTGGCGGAAATCTTACCAGAGACCTGAGCTAGCACCTGAACATCTCTATTGGCCTTGGTTTTGGCGCGCAGAGAAATAATGGGCCTGAACACCTGCTCAACAGAGTTTACCACCTGCACCTTGGTCAATGTGCTCGCCACCTCCGAGGACAAAGTCCCCGATGGCTCAGTAGTGCGCAGCAGACCGCTAAAAAACCATACTAAGAGGGCCAGAGCGAAGATAAGCGCAAGATGGAGATTGTTGTTCACAGCTAGCTGCCTTTGGTCAGTAGTTAAAGTTTTTCAGCCTGTTTTACGGGTCCGCTAGACCGTTAGTTTACTTGGTTTTGAGCCCTTCTGTTACGAAAAATGTGGATGCCCGGTATTGCTGAACCAAGATATTTTGGCATTTATAACGCCAATCGAATGGGGTTTCTCACTCTAAGCAATTAACAAATCTATACTGTAAATGTGATGGTGCGCACAAAGGGCGCAATCGACTGGGTATAGAGTCGATATTTTTTTCAATCGGCGCTTGCACAGAGGTTAAGCCAGCCCAAAATAGCTTGCGAAAGTTAGGAAAAGGACTGTTTCAGCAACTCTTTTACCCCTCGACCTGAGTGCTGGAATATTTAGTAACCAGGAAAGGAACTATCCTAATGAACATTTATAGTCATGCTCAATTGAATCGGTCTACTGTAGCAGTTGGTCTCAGACAGCTTTTCGGCACTATAGCTGGGTTGATGTTGTCTTTGCTATTAATCTTCTCCAGTGGCGCACAGGCTGAGCTAAAACTTAACGGCAGTGCTATTTACCAGGATCTTGGCAAGCAGCAGTTTGTAGCTGCACTTTTTGTTGATGATCTGAGTAACAATGCCAATAGCATCCAACTGCAACAGAGCCCCAAGCGCATGGAGGTTAGGATTATCAATGACTACTCCAAGCGCCGCTGGCTCAACCTGTGGATGCAGAGTATCTCTATCAACAATGACCGCGAGAGCTTTTCGGGCTCGGCACAGGAGGTCATTGATATTATGCGCGCTCCCAAGTCTGCACCAAAAAGAGGCGATGTGATCGAGTACCTATTCGACCCCGAGCTAGGCACCTCGGTGCGCTTTAATGGCACAGAACTGATCGCCAATTACCCTCCGGAAGTCTTTAATATTCTATTGCGCACCTGGATTGGCCCCATACCCCCTTCAACCGCGTTTAAGGCCCAGCTTTTAGGTGACAACATAGATATGGATGCTGATGAGCTACTCAATGATATTCAGCCCCAGAGCAGCAGAATAGCACTGGCAGCTTCATGGATGGCACCTGCTCCAGAGGTTGCTTCTTCGCAGCCTGAAGCTGAGTTAGCCCCAGAGTTAGCCCTAGAGGTGCCCAAAGAGAATCCAGAGGCAGAAGCTGAGATGGCAGCAGCTGAGACCACAGAGACTGACGCCGCCAACCAGCTAGAGACTGAGAAAACAGACTTGGCAAGCAGCGTACAGGCAACAGCCCAGGCAAAAGCCGAGCCACTAACCGACAGCCCAGGGGCAGAGCAGGAAGAGGAGATTGCAGACTTTAATCTGTCAGAAGCCCTGGCCCAGCGAGACTACACCCCACTGGTGGTGGCACAGATTTACAAGGCTATCAGGTACCCCAATCGCGCCGCAGATAAGAATCAGCAAGGCACTGTGCGTATTGGAGTCACTATTAATCGCTCAGGCAAATTGGTCAGCGCCATAACTACCCAGGAATCCAAATATCGACTGCTCAATCAGGCTGCACTGAAGGCTGTCAAGAAAGCCGCGCCATTTCCAGAGTTACCAGAAGAAATGAAGGCTGATAGCTTTGAGGTAAATTTGCCGATCACCTTTAGATTGCAGTAACAGTTTACAACCTGCTGCCAATAGACAGAGGATAGCGGATTTTAGTCATTCAGACTGGTCAAGTTTTGATCAACTGGCTATAATCCGCCACCTCCAACAGCCACGCAATCTAATGGAATCTTTGAAATGAGCTACAACGACATACCGGCCGGTAAAGACCTGCCAAACGATATCAATGTTATTATTGAAATTCCCGCCAATCACGACCCGATCAAATATGAGGTAGACAAAGACAGCGATGCTATATTTGTAGATCGTTTTGTGGCCACGCCTATGTTTTACCCAGCCAACTACGGCTATGTGCCCCAGACTCTGTCTGAAGATGGCGATCCTCTGGATGTGCTGGTAGTTACCCCTTACCCAGTCATGCCCGGCGCAGTGATTCGCAGCCGTGTAGTGGGCGTTCTCAATATGAGCGACGAATCTGGTGTTGACGCTAAACTGCTGGCCGTCCCCCACAGCAAGCTGACTAAAATCTATGACCATGTTCAGGAAGCCACTGATCTTCCAGAACTGCTGATTGCTCAGATCGGTCACTACTTTGAGAACTACAAAGCGCTAGAGCCCGGCAAATGGGTAAAAGTTGAAGGCTGGGACAATGCAGATGCAGCCCGTGCCGAAGTTATGGCCTCCAGAGAGCGCTATCTGGCTGAATAATTCAGATCTGGCGAGATAATATAAAAAACCCAGCATTGGCTGGGTTTTTTATTGTTCCCTATATGCTCCTCAATAGATCGAAAGCTCCGAGAGCCTGTTAGCTGTCCTGGAGATCCGCAAATAATAGATTGCTGTTCAGACCGTGCTTGCGCAGCACATCCCCCAGTCGACGCAGGGCATCCACCTGGATTTGCCGCACACGCTCGCGGGTGAGACCAATCTCGCGTCCCACCTGCTTCAGAGTCTCCTCCTGATGGTTTTGCAGGCCAAAGCGCCTGATCAATACCTCGCGCTGTTTCTCCGGTAGCTGCTCCAGCCATTCATTGAGAGCAGTGGTTAGGTTCTCACCCTCAATTTGATTTTCCGGGCTAAACCCATGGTCGTCGGCAATGGTCTCAACTAGAGTTTTCTCTTTGTCTGCCACAGGCACATCTATTGATGAGATACGCTCGCTCAAACTGAGAATTTTAAGCACATCGGCCACTGGTTTACCCACTTCCTCGGCAATTTCCTCCGGCGTCGGCACATGATCGAGGCGCTGGGCCAGTGTCCTTGAGGCGCGCAGATAGACATTGAGCTCTTTGACCACATGAACTGGCAGGCGAATGGTTCTAGTTTGATTCATAAGTGCCCGCTCAATGGTCTGACGGATCCACCAGGTGGCGTAGGTCGAAAAGCGATAACCCAGTTCCGGGTCAAATTTTTCCACCGCCCTCATTAGCCCTAGATTGCCCTCCTCGATAAGATCGAGAAGCTCAAGGCCCCGATTGACATAGCGTCGAGAGATTTTCACCACCAGCCGCAAATTGCTCTCAATCATCCTGTGTCGCGAAGCTTCACAGCCTTTTTGAAACTTGCGGGCGTAGTAAACCTCTTCGTCGGCCGTCAGCAACGGCGCAAAGCCAATTTCTTTTAAATAAAGACTTGTTGCATCAATGACTTGATGACTGATCTAAAATAAACGCTTCATCCATCACGTTCGCATCCCTTTTGCACGATCTTCCAAATATTTAGCAGCTAATCCCGCCGCTAACCCAGAACCTTAGTTCACAAACTTATCTCTCTCTCCCCCAATTTCAATCTTCAGTTTTTATTTTTTACTGTTAATTTTTATCTGAATTTACTCTTATTGAGCTTCCGACTAATTCAGTTTTACTCTATATAGCTAGATGGATTTACCGGGTACCCATCTTTTCTAATTTCAAAGTATAACGTTTCCTTAGACCCCAATTTTGAGATTGTTTCCGTACTTTTTACAGATTGTCCCTCTTTTACCAATATTTTGTCATTGTGCGCATAGGCGCTAAGAAGGATTTCACTGTGCTTAATGATAACCAGCTTACCATATCCACGCAAACCGTCACCTGCATAGACCACAGTTCCAGGCGCTGCAGGGCGGACATCTGGGCCCGTATTAGACTTAATGCTCAGGCCTTTGCGCAGATCTTTGGGGCTGTACCCCTCAACAACACTGCCTTTAACCGGCCACTGCCAAACCAGATTTTTGCTGAAAACCATGGGCTTGGTCGCCGATGTTGGCTCCGCAGCGGGCCTAGAACTGCTGACCCTGCTCGGAGTCGACGAACTAGCAGGCCGCGAATTTAATCTTACACCTTTGGTATTGAGCGATAGAACCTGACCTTTGCGAATTCTATAGGGCTGACTGATACCATTTGCCCTGGCTAATAGGCGAACATCTTTATCATAGCGCCAGGCAATTGAATACAGAGTATCGCCGGTGGTCACCTGATGCTTAGAAATACGAGTGCTCGGAGGTTGTTCGCGGCTGACTATAGGTGCTGAATAGTTAGAACAGCCCGCAACTAGCAGGGCGAATATCAGCAGTAGAATTTGAGTCGGTCGCATTAAATTAGTCTCCCCCTGGAGCCTGTTGCCTATATTTGACGCCAATATACTCCAGCCCTAAAACCAGAACCAGCCCCAAACTCAAGGCAATAACACAGAGAAGCGTTAAGGGGTCCTGACCCACAGCGCGACTAAACTCCCCGGGCAGTAGGTTTTCTGATGCCAACACAATAACCTTGCCTGACTGACTAATTACTGACTCAGTGACCAGTTTCCAGGGCCAGATAACATTGAGGCTACCCACTAAAAATCCACACATGGTAGCTATCACCATGGTATGGAAGCGGCTCAATAGCCAGGTTAAAAAGCGGCTGAACAGCATTAGCCCCAGCACTCCGCCAGAGGCGAATACCAGCAGTATATCCAGCTGGAAATTTGCGATCGCAGTTATAAATACAGGGTATAAACCCAGCAGCACAAGAATAAAAGAACCTGATATACCGGGCAAAATCATGGCGCAGAGAGCAATGCTGCCGGCAAAAAACATGGTGATATGGTTGCCCTCGAGAGCTACTGCAGGCGCGATAGAGATGCCATAGGCAATAACCACCCCCAGCGCAAACATCAGCTGGTCTATTTTGCGTCTGGGCGGGTTCTGGCGCAGCAGGTAAATCACCGAGCCTATAATCAGGCCCGTAAAAAAAGACCAGAGCGGCAGTGGATGCTCCGCCAACAGAAACTGCATCACCCTAGCCAAAGAAAACAGACTGGTCAGAATACCGGCGATAAGAACCGCGAGAAAATTACCGTTAATATGGACCCAGGCGGCAGCAATACCCTCAGATCTCAGTAATTTTAAAGCCTGAAGATTAACCGAGGTGATACTTCTGAGTAGTTCGGCGTAAATACCGCTGACAAAGGCGATTGTGCCTCCGGATACACCTGGCACTACATCGGCGGCGCCCATGGCTAGACCTTTTAAAAACAGCAGTGCCTGTTGTGCAAAATTTCTCATGCTAATACCCTGAACCCTTCCATAAAACCAACCAGCCTCAGTGAAAAACTAGCGAGAGAGCCCGCCCAATAGCGGTACAAATTTAACCTGCTCGACAATCTCTTCATCAAATTCAGAGGAATCCCCCAGTCGGCGGAGTACACGAAGATCCTGAGAGACACCATTGCCCACCGGAATCACCAGAATACCCTCTGGAGCCATCTGGTGAAGCAGCTCCTCGGGCACAGTCTGCGGGGCCGCCGTAGTAATAATACCATCGTAGGGCGCATGCCTGTCCCAGCCGAAGCTGCCATCGGACAACTCTGCCTTGATATTGCTCAGGCCCAGCTTGCGAAAACGCTCTTTAGCCTTTTTAAGCAATGGCTCAATACGCTCGACCGTACATACCTCAGTGACTAATTGCGACAGAATAGTGGTCTGATACCCAGAGCCTGTGCCTATTTCCAACACCTTTTTAAGGGGGCCACCACTGAGTAGAATCTCAGTCA
>ERZ1048068.1476-NODE-1476-length-18033-cov-8.310824_pt1 | contig 18033 bp, 17 predicted proteins | sample MGYA00383098_ERZ1048068 | MGnify/ENA primary metagenome ERZ1048068 (study PRJEB29581, sample SAMEA5548368) | metagenome | biome: marine; feature: coastal; material: water | depth 1 m | study: Short-term variability in the microbial, nano- and picoplankton... | reverse complement strand
GTATTCGAGACTTCTGATGTAAATGGAACTTGGAATGGGGCATTATTAAATAAAAAATTAATTGAAGGCACCTATTTTTGGGTAGCATCTTGGACAGTACAATCTAAAAATGCTAGAAATGAAGAGTTACAAAACGGGATAGTCAAAATTATTAAATAAATAAAGCGGGAGTCTTTTTTTACCGTAGAGAATCACTTTTTTAATACACAACTAAAGTGTACACTTTAGTTAGTAATCCACAATTCAATGGGTATATAATTGATAACTTATCAATCTTTTTTTCAAGGAAAGGGTATTCATTTGTACCTATACTGCAATGACACTGATAAAATCCATATCTGGAATAAGAGGAACAATCGGAGGAAGAGAAGATGAATCGCTTACTCCAATAGATGTAGTGAAATATGCTACAGCTTATGCTGATGTAATCATCAGTTCCGAAAACAAGAAAATAGTAGTAGGAAGAGATGCTAGGCTTTCTGGTTTTATGGTAAATCAATTGGTTTGTGCTACTCTCATAAGTAAGGGTGTAGAGGTAATCGATTTAGGACTTTCTACCACGCCAACATTAGAGATGGCTGTAGTAAACGAGAATGCTGCTGGAGGTATTATTTTAACAGCAAGTCATAACCCAAAACATTGGAATGCTCTCAAACTGCTAAATGCTAGTGGAGAATTTATCTCTGCTCCACTAGGTGCAGACATCATAGAACGAGTTAAAAATTCCAATTTCGAGTATGATACCATAGATAACATAGGGAGCTATGAAAGTAAAGAAGGCTATATCGACTGGCACATAGATCAAATCCTTAAATTGGATTTGGTAGACGTAGATGCTATACGCCAAAAGAACTTCAAAATAGCCATAGATGCAGTAAACTCTACAGGCGGTATCGCGTTGCCAAAGCTTCTTCAAAAGCTAGGTGTCAATGAAGTTATAGAATTATACTGCGAACCTACCGGCAAGTTTCCTCATAATCCAGAACCACTGCCAGAGCACTTAAAGGATCTGTCAGAAGCCGTATTGAGCAATAATGCTCATTTAGGAATTACCGTAGATCCAGATGTAGATCGCCTTGCTTTTGTGAGTGAGAATGGAGATATGTTTGGAGAAGAGTATACGCTCGTAGCAGTTGCAGATTACGTATTATCTCAGAGGAAAGGGAGTACAGTATCCAATCTATCTAGTACAGGAGCATTGCGTGTGGTTACTGAAAAGTACGGATGTGACTACTCTGCTAGTGCGGTAGGAGAGGTGAATGTAGTGAGAGAGATGAAAGCTACAAATGCTGTGATTGGTGGGGAAGGTAATGGTGGTATAATCTTACCAGAACTTCATTATGGTAGAGATGCCTTAGTGGGTATAGCGTTATTTCTTACTCATTTAGCAAAATCGGGTAAATCCATGAGCCACTTAAAAGCGAGCTATCCAGCCTATATTATTAGTAAAAATAAGATAGAACTGACTCCAGAGATTGATGTAGATTTAATCTTAGAAAAGCTAACAGAAAAATACCAGAATCATCCAATCAATACTATAGATGGTGTGAAAATAGAATTTGAAGACGAATGGGTTCACCTTCGTAAGTCAAATACAGAACCTATTATTAGAATCTATGCTGAAGGAAGTACTATGAGCATAGCAGATAGTTTGGTCAACAAAATCAAATCCGACATCAAGGAATTACTTACTGCTTAGTCACTTTATAGTAGTATTTACCTACTTCATAAACGCACTTAAGGTTTAAAATACTATAAGTGGTATCTTTGTAGAATCTTGAAGATTGTAAACCTTTTAATATGTGTGTGTTTGTGTTTTCTGTCGCCTCTTGCTTCATTGAGCCAATCATATTTTGTTAATGGTGATGCTCGTGTAATAGGAGGAAGTTGCTATCAGATAACTCCGCCACAAGAGTTTAAACTAGGCTCTGTATGGTATGCAGATCAATTAGATATTTCTAAAGACTTTGATCTAGAGTTCTATCTCAATTTTGGGGATAGAGATCAAAATGGAGCAGATGGAATGTATTTCGTACTTCAGACTGCAGGAAACCGTGCTATTGGAATGGCTGGAGGGGGAATGGGGTTTGAAGGATTTTCACCAAGCTTAGGAATAGAGTTTGATACGTGGAACAATGGAGATTTAGGTGATATTTCCCAAGATCATATTGCCATCAATATCAATGGAAATGCGAATCATTCAGGCCCTAACAGCATCGTAGGTCCTACATCTGCTACATCCAGTGGAGATAATATAGAAGATGGTGAGGACCATTTAGTCAGAATTGTTTGGGAGCAAATACCCAAAATACTAAGTGTTTATTTCGATTGTGAATTACGCATATCAACCAGAATAAATATGCAGTTTGATGTGTTTCAAACCCAAAATTTAGTTTATTGGGGCTTTACTGGAGCAACTGGGGGGTCTGTAAATACTCAAATAGCCTGCTTAAGAGATGATATAATCGTTTCGGACACGGTAGACTTATGTAAGGGAGATACAATACTTCTGAATGCTAAGGAAAGTAAGGATAATTCCTATGTTTGGTCACCATCTGATGGTTTAGATAATCCCACAGTAAGAACACCACAATGTTTTACTAAAGTAGCTATGGACTATGAAGTAAGATATCTAGACTTATGTGGTAATTTACTAATTGATACAGTCCATGTTGGAATAGATGAACCCTTCACAATAGATGAAGGTCAAGATACACTGCTGTGTGATGATGAAACATACTATTTAGACATTAGTAATAAATATGACTCCATACAGTGGGGAGGAATAGGATGGGGGTCTGCAGACAGAGTAGAGTGGGAAAACATTGGGGTACATACTCTCCGTGTTTGGAAAGGAGTTTGCTATGATGATGACGAGTTTAAAATAACCAGAAGTGTATCGCCTGAGATTGTGATATCTGAAGACAGCTTGTTTTGTGATGGAGATTCCATAGAGGTAAATGTTTCTGTAACACCAGCTAATGCCTTTTGGAAATGGCAGGACGATGAGACATCGGATACCAGCAGGTTTTTTACCGCAAGTATAAATGGATTTTTTGAGGCTCAAAATACTTGTGACAGCGTACGTCGTAATTTTAGTCTTATCCAAATAGAAATGGAAGATTTCTCATTAGGACGAGATACCATGCTATGTGAGGATGACTCCTTACTGATTATTCCTAATTTACAAGATGATTATACCTACCTCTGGAGTGATGGTTCTACAGATACTTCGTTACTTGTAACTGAAGACGGGACATATAGGCTTGAGATAAGTAAACTAGATTTTTGTTTCAAATCAAATAGCATTACAGTAAATCCCATATTCCTTCCAACTTTAGGCGTGTATGAGGATATAGTATTGTGCGAAAATGAAACAATTGTGGTAAGGGTAGATAGTGAGTATGGAACCGTAATATGGAATAATACTATCATCGAAGATAGCTTGATTCTCAAGAATTATGAAGGAGAGGTATCCGTTCGCTACTTCAATGCATGTGCTGCCGACTCGACGAGTTTTGATGTGGAGTTAAGGGTCTGTAATTGTGATTTAGTGTTTCCAAATGCATTCACACCAAATGATGACCAACTGAATGGATTATTTCAGCCGATTATAGATTGTCCAAAGTTGGTTTCTTTTAATCAAGGTATATACAACAGATGGGGAGAAAAAATATTTGAATCTCAAGATTTATCTACTCCTTGGGATGGTAAAGTGAATGGTAAGGTTGTGCAAGACGGACTGTATTTTCATATTACAGCTTGGAGAGGAATTGAAAACGGTGAAATAGTTAGAAAAACAACTAAGGGCAATATTTACTTGCTACGTTAAAGTACTTCGAAAATTTCCTCCAAGTTCTCTGAGGCGATTTGAGTCCTATGAGCCTTATCCCATTTTACAAGTTTTATATCTCCTCCAGATAGTTCTATCCCTGTGATATCTCCATCTGAAAATGAACAGCAGCCTGTATTGAAGTAACAGGGTTTATTATCAGATACTAATGTTCCGATAGCAGTAGTTTTCTCTCTTAAGGTGTTTATTTTTTGCTTAATCTCTGCATTACGTTCAACACTAGATTCATCTGAGCTATCAAGTCCCTCCAGCTGGCTTTCTAGAATATCAAGTGATTCTTACTCATAAATAATGGCTGATGAGTATGCCCACAGACTACGAGTTGTTTGTCAAGGCCTTTCGCCCAAGTATGCATAGCAATGTCATGTTTATCTTTAAGCTCTTTAGTCACTGCAGGGGTAGAAAGAGAGAATTTGAATATACGCTGAAAGTTTCTCCAAATAACTCTAACAAACCATCTACTTATACTAGCAAATTTATCACTAGCTCCACTTCCCTGATGTCCATGAACAAGTAAAATACTACCATTGGTATTTCTATTATTCCATTCAAAATTTACCGCTTCATACGTAGCTATATCAATGAAAAAAGGGAATAAGTGTGTTTTAACTTTATCGATATGATTCCATGCATCATCATGATTGCCCCAGATCTTTATCAATTTATCTTTTAAGTAGAACTGCTTTTCAAGTTCAAGAACGTCTCTATATTTACTGATTACACTCTTTAACGTATTTTCCCAAAACTCTTCGACATCGCCTAGTAAAATAAGGCCATAATTATTTTCCAAATAATAATCCAATGCATTGACATAGATTGTTTTACAAATAGCAAAATCATCTGCTCCATCACCTACACCGCGATGATGATCACTGAAAATAATCCATTTATCCTTGCTGGTATTGAGAGATAATTTTTTGGCTGAGACCTTTAACCTTGATAAACTGCGATGAATATTATTGATGTCCGGCATAAGAACTCAGTCAGAGTCAAAAATAAAAAAAGCCTTCTATCAAACGACAGAAGGCTTTATATATTTTTTTGATTAGAGTACGATTTACTCTTCTTCTTCTTCAGTAGACGCAGCTTCAGCTTTTGCAGGAGCAGTTTTTTTGCTGCCACCTTTTAGCACATCTTGAACATCGCCAATGATGATTCCAGATTCTTCTTTTAATGGAGACCCTACAGTAATTTTACTCTTAAGTCTCTTGATAGTAGCAGTTCTTACTTTTGCTACTGTTTTATTTTTTCTACCTTTTCTTTCTAATCTTGTAACGCCCATAGCTTAAAATTTTTGCAAAAGTAATACTTTTACCGACGAATAATGGATATACCAAAGAAATTTTTAAGTGATTCTATCCCACCTATATTTTGCAAATTTGAGACTGCTCAGCCGTTTACGTATTGCACATTTTGTGAAAGCGAATTAGGTGCACAGTCTAAGTATGCCGTAGAGAAAGTCTTCAAGCAAAATAAAGTAGTAGGTACGTCAGAAATAGTATATGAGTATGCCATATGCTGGGACTGCACTACCAATATGGGTGAAGATATATCTGATGATAGTAGAACTGCCATTATGAACCTATTTGTAAGTCACAGACATCAACTGATAAGTAAGATCGAGTTTCTTCACGCCAATGAACTATACACCATTGATAGTTGGACTGAGCGATGTTCTTTTACCGGCAAGGAAACAAGGTTGTGTGATGAGTATTCTGTATCTGGGATAATAGAAGAAGGAGGGCTGGTATTCGAACAATCACCAATCGCAGTATCAGATTCCTTCATGGAAAAACTTCAATCTGTGTTATCCAAGGAGACTAAAGAAAAAATTGACGGAATGAGAGATCAGATATTAAATGATTCTCCGAGTGTCGAAGACTTAATATTCTCACCTACTCCAGGACTTATTTAATAGTTCATTACAAAAAAAGCTCCGTTGCATGTGCAATGGAGCTTTTTGATTCTATAGTTAGAGTTCTTACTCTACTACACTAATTTTCTTCGTAGAAACTGCGTTTCCTGCTTTCACAGAGTAGATGTACATACCTGGAGTCAAATGAGTGATACTAGCATCAATTTGGTGCTCTCCAGCAGTGTAGTATCCGTTGGCTACTTCTTTTACTTTGTTTCCTAATATGTCATAGATTGCGATGGTAACATCGTCAGCATTTACAAGATTGAAATCTGCTTTCAATGTCTGACTTGCTGAAATTGGATTAGGATAAACGCCGTAAGTGATTGTGTTTTCTATTTCTTCTGTACTCAATGTAGAAGTAGAGAAATGAATAGCATAGTTTACATATCTGTCATCGAAGTAAGCGTTTCCTGGGATACTGTTAGACCATCCGTTTTGAGTTCCTTCGTATGCGATTTCACTTGGTACCCACCAAGAGTTGTTCATATACTCAGTCTGCTGCACAGCTATAGAGGAGTTACTGAAGAAAGAATGACCGAAATAGTTTACTCTGTTTGTAACTGGAGAACCATCTCTCGCTTCCATCGTGTCACCAAAGTTGTTCTCAAGCATCGGCTTGTAAGTGAAACTGAAACCAAATGCATTCGTAAATTGAAGGTCAGTTTGGGCAGCATCAGAATCGATTGTGAAACCTTCAGGCAATGCGATTGTCATTGGTGCTTGTGACCATCCTGCCGTACTAGGCCTTGCAGTAGAATCTGCTCCTCTAAGTGGTATTTTTACCTCAGCAGCAGGGCTACTAGAACCTAATCTAGCCTGCGTCCAGTTACTAGGCTTCATGAATAGTTCAGTTTCATTGTCTTGGTTTGTAAATTGACCTCTGTCCATTTGATCAGTTCTGAAAAATTGTACAACAAGTGTATCAACTACTTCAGCCATATTACCATCCATCATCGTAGAATCCACGTATCTTACGTAAAGGTAAGGGATGTATACAGAATCAACTGTGTATTCATTGTATCTTGATAAAGCTATGTTATCTCCTTCTAGTTCTAAGTTAGGATCGTTAGGAGTAAATGCTACACCTACTGAGTGCCAGTTGTAGTAGAAAGACTCACTTTCTGTAGTAACGTACTGCACTGAAGAATCAGGATATAAGAAAGTTACAAATCTGTCTAGAGTAGTTAAGTTAGCAATACCGTCTACTGGAAATCTCCAGTTTGAATAATCAGTTTTTGCTTTCAAATCTGCTACTGGATCGTTGATTGCCATAAATCCTTTTTCAGATACTCCTTTAGCTCTTACTTCTTGCTGTGCGTAAGATGTAAATGCAAGTCCAGCTAAAAGCAATACCGCAGATAATCGTTGTAATTGTTCTTTCATGTGATGTTGTCGTGTTTTAAAAATTTTGCCAAAAATAAATGTTTTTACAAATTTACGTATGATAATATTGAGTAAATGTCACTCCTAAGCCACAATTCTTAGGTTATGTCGCCATCCATAGGCCTCACTAGGATTTCTTCCATTACCGTATTTGAGGGTAATTGATAAGCGGCCCATATCAATTTAGCAATAGCGGAAGGTTGAATGAATCTATCCGTTGGCAAATCAGTACCCGACCATGAATTGGTCATAGTAGCCCCCGGTAATACTGCACTAACTCTAATTTTCTCAGGTTTTAATTCTTCTCGCAATACCTTAGTGAATCCAAGCTGAGCATACTTGCTAATACAATAAGATCCTCCGTTCATATAAGGTGTAATACTTGCAGTAGAGCATATATTATATATATACGCATTGTCTGACTTTCTTACTTCTGATATCAATGCTCTTGTTAAATGATAGGTGGAAGCTAGGTTAGTATCTAACTGTAGCTCAAACATCCCATCCTCCTCATCCATAAGGCTGCCTGGTACAAATACTCCTACATTATTAACTAATATGTCTACTTGTGTTTCTTTTGTCTTAATGAAATCAGCAAAGTCATTAATTCCTAATCTTGCTGAAAGATCAGCCTCGAACTGTACTAAGTTGTCATGGCTGAAGTTATTATCTTTTGTTCTTGAAGATATGTAGACTTTCATTCCTTGTTCTAAGAACAATTCTGATATTGCACGACCTATTCCTTTTGTTCCTCCTGAAACTACTGCTATCATCTTTGTATTTGTTTTGATACAAAAATATAACGAGTCACGGTTTATTTAGGTTTGTGTTCATATAATTGACAAGGTGTGGACTATTTCTATAGTCTTAATAATTCAAGTAGTTATCTTTACCGCCGAAATGAATTTTTTCACCGAATTTGGTAAATATCTTTTGTTTCTGAAGGGGATGTTCTCAAAACCTGAGAAATTAGGTGTGTATGTAGACAGAACCATCACAGAAATGAATAATATTGGTATAGGTTCCCTAGCTATTGTTGTCATTATAGCTATATTCCAAGGAGCTGTTACAACACTACAAATCGCATATCAGCTTATTTCACCGCTTATTGCCAAGCCAGTAATAGGTTCTGTAGTAAGTGATTCTTCTATGTTAGAATTAGCTCCTACGATCACTTGTTTGGTTTTGGCAGGTAAGGTGGGGTCACACATAGCATCCGAGATAGGATCTATGAAAATGAGCGAACAGATAGATGCTTTAGAAGTTATGGGAATTAATTCGAGTGGCTACTTGGCTTTACCTAAAATTATAGCTGGACTTATAATGATTCCTATGTTGGTAATTATTTCTATTTTTTTGAGTAACGTAGGTGGTATATTAGCTGGAGAAGCTTCAGGAATATTGACTTCAGAAGAGTTTATCCAAGGAGCTAGAGAGTCATTCATACCTTTTAACCTTGTCTTCTCTTTAATCAAGGCATTTACCTACGCATTTATTATAACCACAGTCTCTTGTTTTATGGGATATACCGCAGAGGGAGGAGCACTAGAAGTAGGGGCGAGCAGCACAAAAGCTGTAGTCTATAGTGCCGTAGCTATATTGTTTTCAGATTACTTACTAGCTCAGATACTTTTATGATAGAACTAAGAGACGTTAGAAAATCATTTGACGGAGTAGAGATTTTGCACGGGATATCTACCAAATTTGAAGCAGGCAAAATTAACTTAGTCATAGGGAGTAGTGGTCACGGAAAGAGCGTGATGATGAAGTGTATGGTTGGTTTGTTGAAACCCACCTCTGGCAACGTATTTTACGATGGTAGAGATTTTACAAACTTAGAGTATGGTGAATTGAGAGATGTTCGTAAAGAAATCGGGATGCTCTTTCAAGGAACAGCTTTGTTTGATTCGCTAACAGTAGAAGAGAATGTAGAGTTTACATTGAAGATGTTTACGAAGATGACTCCAGCAGAGCGTAGAGATCGCGTTAATTATTGTCTGGAGCAAGTAGATATGGTTGGCATCAATGACAAATTTCCTGTTGAAATAAGTGGCGGAATGCAAAAAAGGGTAGGTATAGCTCGTGCTATAGCACTCAATATAAAGTATCTTTTTTGTGATGAGCCTAACTCGGGACTTGATCCTGTGACTTCCAGACTCATCGATGAACTCTTACAACGCATCACAGAGCAGTTTGAAATTACGACTATTATCAATACTCACGATATGAAGACTGTGTTTGATATAGGAGATGACGTTATTTTTATTTACAAAGGAAACAATGAGTGGACAGGGCCAGTAAAAGATATTGTACACGCCGACAACGAAACACTTAAAAAATTCATAAAAGCATCACAATTTGACTAGATATTTAAAAATGAGAAAAGCAATCATACTTCTTTTTTTAACTTCATTCCTTTTAGCATTTAAAAGCACCAGCCATGAAGAGGGCATGTTCACAATGAGTCATCTTTCGAAGCTTGACTTAAAGAAAGCAGGTTTGGAAATAGAAACGGACGAAATATATAACGAGAAAAAGCCAGCCTTGGTCAATGCCCTTGTGAGATTAGGTGGATGCACCGGCAGTTTTATTTCTGACAAAGGCCTTATTATTACCAATCATCACTGTGTCTTTAGTTCTGTGGCTAGTGCTAGTAGTTCTGAAAACAATTATTTAGAAAATGGATTTTATGCTAAAACGGAATCTGAGGAGTTGAAAACAACTTTACCTTGTAAGATTACGCTGTCCTATTCTGATGTGTCTGCCGAGATACTAGAAGGAATAGATAAGATGGAAAATGCCTTATCTAAGAAAAAACAGATTACCGATAGAATCAAAGAAATAGAAAACAGGGAAAAGGAAAAATACCCAAACCTCGACGTAGAAATATCTGAAATGTTGGTGGGAAAGAAGTATACACTTTTTAGATACAAGCTACTTACAGATGTCAGACTTGTTTACGTACCTCCTAAGAATATAGGGAAGTTCGGAGGTGAAACAGATAATTGGGAGTGGCCACGTCACAACGGTGATTTTTCAGTCGTTAGAGCTTACGAAAATGGAGTGCCGTATACACCAAAAAAGCACTTAGAAGTGAATGCATCAGGTACTAAAGATGGAGATTTTACCTTCATACTTGGTTATCCTGGTCGTACATATCGTAATCAGACTGCAGAGTTCTTAAAGTATCAGAATGACTTTGTTCTACCAATCATAGCTGATTGGTTTGACTACAGAATTGCATCTATCGAGAAATATGTAGGAGACGATGTAGACATGGGCTTGAAATACAGTGGAAACTTAGCAAGACTAAACAATACAGCAAAAAACTTCAAAGGTAAAATGCAAGGATTACGCAGAACAGACGTAATCGAGCAGACTTTTGCTGATCAAGCAAGGCTAAAACAATTTGCAGAGTCTAATCCAGAATTTGCGAGTTATGTACCTCTATTTGATAAGAACGAAAAGCTTTACAAGCGTAAATTTGAGCTTAGCAGAGAATACCTTTATCTCTATCAACTATATGGTACAGGCATATTTAGTGGTGCTTCAGGAGTAGCTATGTATAGTAAGAAACTGGAGGAGCTTCCCAAGAAAGAGAGACAAGGGTATTTAGATAGCAATGCGGCAAACTTGAAAAAGCAATTTGGTACTTATTACTCGGTTGGTAATAATGAAGCATTGGATAAAATGTTGTTTACTGAGTTGTTCTACAGATTATCTCAGTCAGAATTGCCAGCAATGAGAACCTTAATCAATTCTTACTTCATCTCTGCAGACAAAGCCGCTACCAAAGCATATGCGGTAAAAATGTGGGAAGAGTCTGGATTGAATAAAACTGCGGATGCAGCATTTCAATTGAAAGAAAAGCCCTTGAAATTTCTTCTAAAGAATAAGTCTGATATGGTAACTTTTGCTGCTGATATCAATAGCTTGTTCGCTGAGATGCAGACAGAGATGAGGAGTATCAATGCAGAAATAGACGAAATTATCCCTAGATTCAATGATTTAGAGATGGAGCTGAATGGAGGAAGTTTCATACCGGATGCAAACGGTACATTGAGATTTACCTATGGTTACATCAAGGGTTATGAACCAGAAGACGCTGTGGTCTTAGATCCATTTACAACACTTGATGGGATACTGGAGAAAGCTGAAGGGTCGAGTAATCCAGATTACTTCTTACAGCCTGAGTTTTTAGAAAAAATGAGAACTATAGAGCCTGCAGATGTCCTCAATCATCCAAAGAAAAAATCGGTGGTAGTAGGATTACTCTACAATATGGATACTACAGGCGGAAATAGTGGAAGCCCGATTTTAGACAGTAAAGGAAGACTGATAGGAGTAAACTTTGATAGAGCTTATACGGCTACTATCAATGATTATGCGTGGAATGAAAGCTATAGTAGGTCTATTGGTGTTGACATTAGATACGTACTCTATATTATGAAGTATTTCGGAGAAGCGGACGAAGTGTTAGATGAAATGGGAGTGGTGTTATAGTTTGATCGATTCACAAAGACTTTTCAACCCTGTCAACGTCCTCTGCGGAGACGTGGTTGGAGTATGATTTTCTTATTTCAGGAAAAAATATAATTCATCAATCACTTTAATATGAATAAGCTAATATTACTAGTAGTCATATTATCCTTAATAGGTTGTAAAAGAAATCAACTATTCCTTGAAGATAATTCTCAATGGGTAGTTGAAAACGGCTTTTATAAGAATACTGATATAAATACTAAAGGTAAAAAGGTTGTATTTCTAAATACTGTTATGTTTTATAATCATAAAATTTACCTTGATGTTGGTGCAGGTTCTTCTCCAGGTGTTAACTATCGGATAAAAAGAAGGATATCAAGTTCGTTATATGAAATAAGAATATGGTCTTTTTCTGATGGTATTAATGAACTTATTTTTTTGTTAATTGACGACCTCAAGGATGACACTGATAGTAATGGATGTTCAGAAATTTTAATACACTCTCCGAGTCTTGAGTTATACCTTTGGAAGCAAACAGGTCTTGTTTTTTTACCTGATAAATTTGGAACTAATGATCTAGATTTGGGTATGTTACCTGATAAGGTTTAAACTCTTGCAACATCTCATAAAAGGGACTCTGAAGTCAAAACCTAAAGTAATATGGTTAACAGAATTTAGTCTATCACTTCCGTCTCTTTCGTAATATGAAATAAAGCATCCCCTTGATTTACAATAGGCGTATGATTTTGGCAAATAATGTATCCGTCATTTGTAGCCTTTACCATTTTTTCTCGTCCACCGAAAGGGTCAGATATACTTCCTAGTATTTGCCCTTTGAATACTTCAGTTCCCAGTTTCGTAAAGCTTCTATACATACCAGACTTACCTGCTCGTATCCATTGGGAACTAGAAACTAGAAGACTTACAGATTCTCGATTGACTGTGTCTTCCTCGTCAAAATTTTTCATTCCGAGGTGCTGGATCACACGCATGGTACCTTCTATAGCTCCTTGGGTAACGACTCTATCTAGGTTGAGGGATTTACCGCCTTCAAACAGCAGTACTTTCTTTCCTAATTTCGTAGTACTTTGTCTCAATGATTTACTTCTATTCACGGAATTGATAATAAACTTAGTGCCAAATACTTTCGCAAGTTCTAAGGTTTCAACGTCCACCGTTTCTAGTCTAACTTGTGCATAGTTGAAACGTTCATCTCCTCCCGTGTGATAGTCAATTACATAATCCACGTGTGGGATAATATCATTCATTATAGCATATGCAAATCGAGATGCTAGTGATCCATTTTTACTTCCTGGAAACATACGATTCATATCCTTACCATCCGGAAACTTTCTATCTTGGCTTAGAAAACCAAACACATTCACAACAGGGATACAGATAATCGTACCAGCATCGGGTACGTTATACTTATTGCGGATGATTTGCCTAACGATTTCTACACCATTCACTTCATCTCCGTGAATACCAGCTATGAGCAGAAGTACAGGTCCATCAGTTTTTCCACGTTGAATGATGACAGGAATATCTATACGTGTACCAGTATGAAGCTTGGCAATATCGAGATATAGTGCGGTTTTTTTTCCCTTGGGAATATTCTTACCTAAGACTACGAGAGGTTTAATCGGCATTTCTTTCGATATACCTAATGATAGCTTTGGAGATGTCTTTCCCAGTAGCTTGTTCTATTCCTTCCAATCCAGGAGAAGAATTCACTTCCATAATTTTTGGACCAGAACTGGATTGTAGCATATCCACACCAGCTATACCTAAGCCTAAAACTTTAGCTGCTTTCAGTGCAGTATTTTCCTCCTCTTCAGATAATTCTATGATGGAAGCTGAGCCTCCTCTGTGAAGATTACTTCGGAATTCACCTTCTTTTCCCTGTCGTTTCATAGCACCTACTATGACACCATCCACAACAAATGCTCTAATGTCTGCTCCGTTTGCTTCTTTGATAAATTCTTGCACCATCACTCGAGCGTTCAGTCCTTGAAAAGCTTCCAGCACAGAATGTGCAGCACTTTTAGTCTCAGCTAGTAAAACTCCTACTCCTTGTGTGCCCTCTAGTAACTTTATAATACAAGGAGGTCCACCAACTTTGCCTATAAGGCTATCAGGATCTTTAGAGAAATCCGTAAAAGCGGTTTTTGGCAGGTTACAACCGCTTCGTGAAAGTATCTGAAGTGATCTAAGCTTATCTCTCGACCTTACTAGAGCTTGAGACTCTGTAGTCGTGAAAACTTTCATCATCTCAAATTGACGAACCACGGCAGTACCATAAAAAGTAACAGAAGCTCCAATTCTAGGAATGATTGCATCTATATCCTTCAGTGGTTCACCTTTATAAAATAGCTGAGGTTTCTTTTTTTCTATTACAATATCACACTTGAGATGATCAAGTACCATCATTTCGTGATTTCGCTTCTCACCCGCTTCAACTAGTCGCTGAGTAGAGTATAACTTTGGGTTTCTAGAAAGTATAGCTATTTTCAATTATATGAGTATTGCTTAGCGTAAAACATCGTTGCTTACACCTGTGAAGCTAAAACCTCCATCGTGAAAGAGATTTTGCATAGTCACCATTTTGGTGTGGTCTGAGAATAAAGAAATGCAATAATCTGCACAAGCATTTGCATCGGCATTTCCAAGAGGAGACATTTTCTCCGCATAGTTTATAAAATCATCAAAACCTTTGACACCGCTACCCGCAGTAGTTACTGTAGGAGATTGAGAAATTGTATTCACCCTTACCTTCGATTTCTTACCATAATGGTAACCAAAGTTTCGTGCAATGCTTTCAAGTAAAGCCTTACTTTCTGCCATTTCACTGTAATCAGGGAATACACGCTGAGCGGCTATGTATGTAAGTCCTAAAACAGAACCCCAATCATTGATAGCATCTGCTTGGTAGCAAGCTTGAATCATCTTGTGAAATGATAATGCCGAAATATCATAGGTCTTGTGCGTCCAATCGTACTTTAGGTTGGTGTATTCTCTTCCTTTTCTAACATTGAGGCTCATACCGATAGAGTGAAGCATAAAGTCAAATTTCCCACCGAAGTGCTCCATTGATTTTGCCACTAAGTCTATAACTTGGTCATTGTCCGTAACATCGCACGGAATGATAGGAGCATTAAGTGTCTCTGAAAGTTCATTGATAGCACCCATTCGCATTGCAATAGGAGCATTAGTAAGCACTATTTCTGCACCTTGTTCAGCACACTTCTCAGCTACTTTCCAAGCAATAGAATTACTATCCAAAGCTCCTGAGATTATACCTTTTTTACCTTTTAATAAATTGTTTGACATAATTTGAATTTAATACAGTGCAATGTTAGAAAAATAAAGCCGTAATACGCACTTCATGTCAATTAAGCTATAGAACACGGAAAGGAAATGAGTATTCTAAATAGCTCAAATAAGAGTCTAGGAAGATTCGCTTTATTGTCGGATTAACTTACCTCTAATGACCTTCAAATTTCCCACTTGTATAGTATAGTAAGTTATCCCGTTGGGTAGGTTTAAAGTACCCAGTTTTAATTCATCATCTAGTGTAGTAATAGACTCTATAAAGTCACTACGAGATGAGAATAAAGAAACTACGGCCTCATCTTTCAATGTATTTGTAAAGTATAAGATGCTCGAAGACTCTATGGGGTGAGGAGTGATGGATACTTGGCTTTCAGTATCAAAAACATATAAAGAGATAAGATCTGAATAGCTAAAAATCCCAAGTTCAAGTTTTATGAAATTTGTTGTATTTTTGAGAGGAGAATCCAAGGTGTAAGAGTAGTATTTCTCAGATGTGTCACCACATACACCGTATATACTACCTACAGTTTCAAAATTAGAAACAGAATCATTTGAGAGCTTGATATGTATATCATTGCAAGTAAATCCCGCTCTTGTGTAATAGCCCAAATGAATTTTACCATTTATCAGTTGAGCATCAAAGTTCTTAACATAGGATGAGTTTTGGCCTTGAGCTTCAGTGAAGCTTAGACCTATAAAAATCCATACAAGAAGTATGAAACGATACATTTTTATATCACTACCTTTGTATTCCTTTAGCATTTAAAACTTTTCTCCTTGAATAAAATAGACCAAACTATAGATCAATTACTCAATTCCGATAAATTGTTTTTACTCGCTGGACCCTGTGCTATCGAAAATGAACAGATCACAATGGAAACAGCTGATTTTCTAACAAAACTAACGGATAGGTTAGGAATTACTTACGTTTTTAAGTCATCTTACCGCAAGGCCAATAGGACTAAAACAGATTCATTTACGGGAATTGGGGATGAAAAAGCACTTAAACTATTAGGTAAAGTGCGGGACACATTTGATATACCTACCGTCACAGATATTCACGAGAGTGCAGAAGCAGAGAAAGCGGCAGAATATGTTGACGTACTTCAGATACCAGCATTTTTGTTTCGTCAGACCAACTTATTGCAAGCTGCGGGCAATACAGGAAAGGTAGTGAATATCAAAAAAGGTCAATTTGCAGCAGCTGAGGCTATGCGTTTTGCTGCGGACAAAGTCAAAGCTACTGGAAACAATCAAATATTGCTCACTGAGAGAGGCAATATGTTTGGCTATGGAGATATGGTAGTCGATTACAGAAACTTGGTATGGATGCAAGAAATGGGGTATAAGACCGTGATGGATTGTACACACTCTCTTCAACAGCCAAATAACGGTACTGGAGTGACTGGTGGTTTACCCCAATTGATAGAGCCATTAGCAAAGGCTGCTATTTCGGTGGGTACGGATGGATTATTTATTGAAACACACCCAGACCCGTCTAAAGCATTGAGCGATGGTGCTAACATGCTTCCATTACATAAAATGGAAGAGTTGCTGGTAAAGTTGCTTCGTGTTAGAGAAAGTATCCAAGGCTAAAAATAGAGAGAGGACAACCGGTTTTCCAATCATCCTCTCAACTAACTAACCAATTAAATCAAATTTACCCACTTCTATAACGATGTGTAGAAGCGAATATTTTGTGACGAGTACTATAAATTATTGCTAGCATTAACAACAACGTACACATCGCCATTCTTCTTCCAAACGATAATAGTGGCATATAAGTTTTTCATATTCCAGTCATCTTCAAACTTTAAATTAAAAGTGCCCTCGTTTTCTGCATTTGCTTTCAGCTCTTCTGATGGTATTAACGTACCAAATCCACCCTGGTTAGAAGCTCTTATGACATTATTGTGCTCTGCTGGATTTGCAGGACTACTACTTTGTCTTCCAAAAATTCCATTTTCCATCACATAAATCCCTAGATAGTATTCGCCATCTAATTCTTTCAAGACTTTTGTTTTGTAGCGAATAGCTATTTCGTCTTCTGAAGTAAAGCAAGACACACCTACTTGTATGGCTACATCTGTGTCTTGGAATGCATTAATTTCTGTTTCAATACTAGATACACTTGCAGTGCCATTGATTCTGCCTCCGCTTGTTACCATACCATTTGTGTTATTAACCCAAAGTTGAGGAGTAAATAATTGTCCTGTGCGGTTGCTTGCAATAGCATTGCTTACATCCGTGATCATCGGGTCGCCATATTTTATATGGACAGCTATTGGAACAATGTTTTGATTTTCAGATGATTTGATCATTACAAAGGTAGGCTTCCCCCAACTGCCGCATCCAGGACATCCTGTGCTGGTGAAATCAAAGAATACGGGCTTATTCACATTGGTCAGAACTACTTCTGGAGCTACGAGTGTGCTATCTTCTTCTTGTATCACATTCTCATTAGTGTTTTCAGGTTTGGTCTGCTCTGTGGTCTCTGAGTAAGACATCATCAAAAATGCCATTGCTAGCAAGCTAAAAGTCAGTTTGTAATTCATATATGAGTCATTCTACGAAAAGTGAAGGAATCCTTACACGCTTTCTCAGATTAATAAATATTTTCGCACTCCCAAAGACAATTACTGACAATCACATGGCATTATACCTTACAGACATCGTATCCGTATCAGGAAAACCAGGCTTACACAAAATGGTAGGTAAAAGATCAAATGGACTTATCGTGGAGTCTCTTGATGGAGCAAAAAAGAGATTTCCTACAAGTCTAACTCAGAAAGTTTCATTCTTGAGTGATATCTCTATGTACACATATGATGGTGATGAAAAGTTAGAAGATATTCTTAAGAGTCTGCACGCTCAAGCTGAAGGTGGATTAGAGTTGATATCTAAAAAGAGTAGTGCCGCTGATGTTCAGACTTTTTTCAGAAAAATTTTAGAAAACTTTGACGAAGACCAAGTTTATAACTCGGATATACTTAAACTGGTTAGTTGGTATAAGATCTTGAAAGACAAAGTGGACTTTGAAAACCTCACATCTTCTGAAGAAGAT
>ERZ1048068.1473-NODE-1473-length-18056-cov-12.385645_pt1 | contig 18056 bp, 10 predicted proteins | sample MGYA00383098_ERZ1048068 | MGnify/ENA primary metagenome ERZ1048068 (study PRJEB29581, sample SAMEA5548368) | metagenome | biome: marine; feature: coastal; material: water | depth 1 m | study: Short-term variability in the microbial, nano- and picoplankton... | reverse complement strand
GATGGGTTCAACATCTAATGCATTAGATAAAGGTGGAGAAAACTTTAAAAAACTTTATAATAACTCAAATGCAACTGAAAGAAATAAAAATGGACAAACACAATCTGGACTATATAGTCTTTTTATTCCAATGGAATGGAATTTTGAGGGTTATATAGATGAGTATGGGTTTCCTGTATTTGACACACCTACAGAAGAAATAAAAGATTCTTACGGAGATATAATTGATACTGGCGTTTTAGATAGTTGGGAAAACGAAGTAGAGGGATTAAAGAATGATCCAGATGCATTAAATGAATTTTATAGACAATTCCCAAAAACAGAATCTCACGCTTTTAGAGATGAGTCAAAAAACACTTTATTTAATCTTACAAGAATATATGAGCAAATAGATTACAATGACTCTTTTGCTATAAAAACCTCAGTTACAAGAGGTAATTTTCATTGGAAAGCAGGTAAAAGAGATACAGAGGTTATTTTTTCTCCTGAAACAAAGGGAAGGTTTTTTCTTTCTTGGATTCCTTCGCCTGAAATAAGAAACAATGTTATAGATAAAAATGGTAAAAAGTATCCAGGAAATAAACACTTGGGTTCTTTTGGAGGAGATTCATACGATATATCTGGAGTAGTAGGAGGAGGAGGTTCAAAAGGATCAGTTCATGGAATGACTAAGTTCCACATGGAGGATGCTCCTACTAATATGTTTTTTCTAGAGTATATTTCTAGACCTCAAACTGCTGAAATATTTTATGAAGATGTTTTAATGGCTTTGCATTTTTATGGAATGCCTATATTATTAGAAAACAATAAACCTAGAATTTTATATTACCTAAAAGAAAGAGGATACAGAGCTTTCTCTCTCAATAGACCTGATAAACATAGGAACGTTCTATCAAAATCTGAAAAAGAATTAGGCGGCATACCGTCTTCATCAGCAGTAATTTCTGTACATGCTGAGAACATAGAAAGTTATATTGAAGGGCACGTAGGGGTGTTAAGAGATGAAGGAAATATAGATTATGGTAGTTGTGGAAATGTTTTTTTTAATAGGACTTTATTGGATTGGGCAAATTACGATATCAATAACAGAACTAAATTTGATGCAACAGTAAGTTCTGGGTTTGCTATTATGGCAAATCAGTCTACTATTAGGAAGGGTGGAGAAAAACGTAATCAAATAAATCTTAACTTTGCAAGATACAGTAACAAAGGTTTTGTTAGTGAAATTATTAAATAAATATGATAAATAAGCCAAGATTCGGATCTGGTGGTGGTTTCCCAAACCAGTTTGTATCAGACATCGAAAAAGACACTTATGAATATGGTATTCGTGTAGGTCAAGCTATAGAATCTGAATGGTTCTCTAGAGACTACGGAAGTAGTATGTACGGAGAGTTACGTTCAGAGTATTTAAAAAGAAGATTATACGCTAGAGGAGACCAACCAGTAGAGAAGTATAAAAATGAATTAGCTATCAATGGTGATTTATCTTATCTTAATCTTGATTGGACTCCAGTACCTATTATTCCCAAGTTTGTAGATGTAGTTGTTAATGGAATATCTAATAGATTATTAGATGTGAAAGTAGAGGCTGTAGATGATTTATCATCCATGAAGAAACAAATGTTTCGTAATGAAATGTATACTGATATGGTTGGTAAAGAGATACTAACTATGGTTAAAAACGAAACTGGAGTTGATGCTTTTAATAATCCACAAGATGAAGTTCCTGATACTGAAGAAGAGTTAAATCTATATATGGATTTAAGGTATAAGCAAGCTATTGAGGTTGCTGAAGAAACTGCTATTAAAACAATACTTGAAATTAACGAATATGAAGAAACAAAAAGGAGAGTAGATGAGGATAATGTTGTTTTAGGTATATCTGCTTTAAAACACTCTTTTGATGTTCATGACGGAGTAAAGATAGAATATGTTGACCCAGTTAATTTTGTTTACTCACCTACAGAAGACCCTAACTTTAAAGATTGTTATTATTTTGGTGAATTGAAATCAGTTCATGTCACAGAGTTGAAAAAAATAAATCCAGATCTTACTCAGGAAGATATTGAAAAAATATCTAAACTTGCTAGCAGATTTGACGGATATAGAAGTACACAGAATTTACAAACACAGAGCGGATTAGATAAGTCTAATGTTTCTTTGCTGTATTTTTGTTACAAAACAGACAAGGAGATTGTATACAAAGTAAAAGAAACTGCAAACGGTGGTCAGAATCCAATTGAAAAGGATTCTTCATTTAATCCACCAGAAGAAAATCAAGAAAGATTTAAAAAAGTATCTAGAAGAATAGATGTTTGGTATGAAGGAGTATTAGTTATGGGAACTAATCACTTGTTAAAATGGGAAGTTATGGCTAATATGGTTAGACCTAAGTCAGCTTTTCAAAGAGCATTACCTCCATATATTGTTTCTGCTATAAAAATGTCTAAAGGAAATATAGATTCTTTAGTTAAAAGAATGATTCCTTTTGCAGATCAAATACAATTAACTCATTTAAAATTACAACAAGTCGTTGCAAAAATGATACCAGATGGTGTATTTATTGATGCAGATGGTTTGAATAGCGTTGATTTAGGTAATGGAGCTTCATACAATCCTTCAGAAGCTTTATCTATGTACTTCCAAACAGGTAGTGTTATAGGTAGAAGTTATACTGAAGATGGAGACTTTAATAATGCTAGGGTTCCAATTCAAGAGCTTACAAGTAGTGGTTCTAATGCAAAGATTCAAAGTCTTATTGCTATGTATAACTACCAACTTAATATGATAAGAGCTGTTACTGGAATCAATGAAGCTAGAGACGGTTCAACACCAAGCGAGCATTCTTTAGTGGGTGTTCAGAAGTTAGCTGCTTTGAATAGTAATACAGCTACAAGACATATTGTACAGTCAGGAATTACAATTACAAAAAGAATTGCTACCGCTGTTTCTTATAGAATATCTGATATTATGATGTATTCTGATTTTGCTGATGATTTTGCAAAAATGATTGGTAAAAACAACATGGATGTTGTAGAAGAAATATTAGGGGTTCACTTGCATGACTTTGGTGTGTTTATAGAGATAGAACCAGATGAAGAAGAGAAAGCTTTATTAGAACAAAACATTCAACAATCTATTCAATCTAAGGTTTTAGACTTAGATGATGCAATTGACATAAGAGCTGTTAAAAACGTAACTCTAGCAAACTCTTTACTTAAGATAAGAAAAAAGAAAAAAAGAAAAGAAGACTTAGATACTCAGCAGCAAAATATTCAAATGCAAAGCAAGGCTAATGCTGAATCAGCTCAAGCTGCGTCTCAAGCAAGAGTACAGGAAGAGCAACAAAAATCTCAATTAGAATCTCAAATGGTTCAAATGAAAAATGATTTAGAGATGAAGAAGATGCAGGCTGATAAAGAGATTCAAAAAGAATTGATGCAAATGAAACATCAGTTTGATTTACAATTAAAACAAATGGAAACAGATAATGTTTCTAATAAAGAGAAATATAAGGAAGACAGGAAAGATAGTAGGACAGATAAACAAGCTACTCAACAAAGTAGATTGATTAGTCAAAGAAAAAAAGACCTACCTCCAGTTGACTTTAATAAATCAGGAGATGCTAACCAAATAATGAATAATTTAAGTGGTCAAATAGCTCCAGAAAACATGTAGTTTTTTTAACTAATTTTGTAGAATAATTTAAATCTAATCTAATATGAACAAAGATGATCAAGACGTTGACTATAAAGTCAACTTATCAAATCCACCTGTAGAAGAACAGGTTGAAGAAAATAAAGAAGAAGATTCTGTTGAGAATCAAGAAGCTGAATCTAAAGAAGAAGAGGCTGTAGAACAACAGGTTGAAGAAAAAAAGGAAGAGGTAGAGGAAGAACCTACACCAGTTTCCAAAGAAGAAATGATTGGAGAGTACCTTACTAATAAATACAGTATGGGGCTTGAAGATCTAGATAACGTTCTTTCAAATAAAAACAAGAATGCTCAAGTTTTGCCTGAAGAGGTTGAAAAGTATTTAAAGTTTAAAGATGAAACTAAAAGAGGTTTAAAAGACTTTGTAAAAGCTAATGAAGATTTTAGTGATTATGATGAGTCATCTTTATTAAAAGAATACTACAGACAATCTAATCCAGAGCTAGATGATTCTGATATTAATTATTTAATAGAAGATAAGTTTGCTTTAGATGAAAGTGTTGACACAGACACAGATAAGAGAAGGAAAATTCTTGAGAAGAAACAAGAGCTTTATAAAGCTAAACAGTATTTTGAGCAAACAAAGGAAAAATACAATGCTCCACTTGAGTCAAGTATGGAGGGTATTCCAGAGAAAGCAAAAGAGGCTGTTGAGTTTTATCAGCAATATAACGATGAAAAGGCAAAGGAGCAAGAAGTAATCTCTAGACAAAGACAATCTTTTGAAGAGAAAACTTCTAAGTTTTTTAACAATGAGTTCAAAGGTTTTGAATTCAAAATTGGGGAAAAAACATTAAACTTTCAACCTAAAGACAAACAAGAAGTTGTAGACAAGCAATTAAACTTGAACAATTTTATTAATTCGTTTTTAGATGACAAAGGTGTTCTAAAGGATGCAAAGAAGTATCACACCGCTTTAAACATGGCTATGAACCCAGAGGCTTATGCTAAGTTCTTTTATGAACAAGGTAAATCCGATGCGGTAAATGATGTGGTTAAAAAAGGTAAAAACATAGATATGAATGTGCGTTCTAAGGTTGATTCATCAAAACCAGGAGCAAAATACAGAGTCGTAGAAAGCGGCAAAGGATTTTCATCTGGACTGAGAATTAAAAAAAAATAACAAACGCTTAAAAATTTAAAAAAATGGCACAATCTATTAATTTTGACGGGTCTGCAGGAGCACAAATCAGTGGTTCTACATCCCTAACGCCTGCACCAGGAAAGAGTTTAGGTAATTCTAACTACCTTTCTAATGCAGATTACACATTTGCACAACAATATTTACCAGACTTGTATGAACAAGAATTTGAAAGATACGGTAATCGTACCGTAGCATCTTTCTTAAGAATGGTAGGTGCAGAAATTCCTTCTTCTTCTGATTTAATCAAATGGAGTGAGCAAGGAAGATTACATATTCAAGCTTCAGGTACTGTTACAGATGCAGAAGAAATTACTGTAGCTGGACATAGCTTTAGAGAAAACCAAACAATTATTGTTTCAAAAGCTGGAAGTCAGGCTAAATGTCTTATTACCGCTGTAGCTACTGATACGATTACTGTTAAAACTTTCGCATCTTTAGATTTATTTAACGTAGCTGGAACTGATGCTGCTGGACCATTTGATGACAATGACGCTGTAAAGCTTTTTGTTTTCGGTTCTGAATTCAAAAAAGGTTCTGCTGGAATGGTAGGTTCTTTAGAAGCTGATTTCGAAGCTAAAGAGAACAGTCCAATTATCATCAAAGACAAATACGAAGTATCTGGATCTGAGATGGCACACGTTGGATGGGTAGAAGTAACTAGCGAAGGTGGAGCAAACGGATATTTATGGTACTTAAAATCTGAGTCTGAAACAAGATTAAGATTTGAAGACTATTTAGAAACTTCAATGATTGAAGGGGAGCCTGCTGCTTCTGGTTCTGGAGCTGCAACAGCTGGGTACAAAGGTACTAAAGGTCTTTTCTATGAAGTAGAAAATGGCGGAAACGTAACTACAGGTACTATTGACTCAAGAGAAGATCTTGAAGATATCGCAAAAGTTCTTGATAAAGAAGGAGCGATTCAAGAAAATGTAATGTTCGTAAATAGAGCAACATCTTTCGATATAGATAAAGTATTAGCTGCACAAAACAACAATGGAGCGTCTACTGCATCTTACGGATTATTTGACAATGACGAAGACATGGCATTAAACCTTGGATTCTCTGGATTCCGTATTGGTTATGACTTTTACAAGTCTGACTGGAAATACTTAAACGATGCTACCACTAGAGGTAACATTGGAGGTATTGATGGTATCATTGTTCCTGCTGGAACAGTAACTGTTTACGATCAAGTTCTTGGAGAAAATGCTAAGAGACCATTCTTACATGTTCGATACAGAGTATCTCCTACTGAAGACAGAAAATATAAGTCTTGGGTAGTTGGTTCTGCTGGTGGAGCTGCAACTAGCGGTGATGACAAAATGGAAGTTCACTTCTTGTCTGAGCGTGCTCTTTGTACAATGGGAGCTAACAACTTCATCTTAATGAAGTAATATTAACTTAGGGGGAACGCTATTTAAGTTTTCCCCCTTTTTTTTAAATTAAATTTAATCTTAAATAAAATGGCAACAAGAAATGCAACAAAAGCGTTTGGATATAACTCTTTATTACCAAACCTAGAGCAAAAACAAAGAGTTTTTGTAATAAAGGAGAATAAATCTCCTATCCGTTTAATGATAGCGGTAAAACACACATCAAGAAAACCTTTAACTTTTTTCGACGGGAAATTAAACAGGGCACTTAGGTATGCAACTAATCAACTTACTCCATTTATGGATGAGCAAGATGGTGTTGTTACTATGCAGCCTATTGTTTTTGATAACGGTACTTTAATTGTTCCTGATTGGAATGTAAACTTGCAGAAGTTTTTATTAATTCATCCTCAGTTTAACAAAACTTTTTTTGAATTAGATAAAGAAGCAAACGCAAGTAAAGAAGTTGAAAACATATACTCAGAATTAGATGCTCAAATAGAAGCTAAGAATCTTAATATTGATGATTTAGAAGCTATAGCTAGAGTATGTATGAAAGGAAATATATCTTTAATGACTTCTTCAGAATTAAGAAGAGATATGATTATATGGGCAAAGAAAAACCCGTCTGAATTTATGTCTTTATTAAATGATGAAAACCTTAAATTAAGAAACATAGCTGTAAGAGCAGTAGAACAAGGTATATTACACATTAATAGTGATAATAGGACTGTCGTATGGAAAGACAAGAAGAAAGAAAAAATAATGGTCGCTCCTTTTGGAGAAAACGTTTATAGTTCTCTTGGTTTATTCTTTAAAACAGACGAAGGTCTTGATGTTTTACAAAACATTACAAACAAATTATAATTACTTTATCACTTAATAACAGAAGGGGTCGCAAATTGTGACCTCTTTTTTTTTGTATTTTTGTAAAAAATATATCCTATGATAAATAGCGTAAGAAATACTGTTATGTTTTTGTTGAATAAAGATAACAGAGGATATGTGTCTCCTTCTGAGTTTGATTATTTTGCTAAACAAGCTCAATTAGAGATATTTGAGTCTTACTTTTCTGAATATTCTAAAGCTCTATTAGCTCAAAACTCTAGAAAAAGAGGATTGAATTATGGAGACTCTGTTGCTCATATACAAAACAAGATTGACATATTTTCAAAAAACCAAGCATTAACTTATTTTGATGCAACTCCGACTTCACCTGGTGGAGAAGAAGATTATTTTGTTGTCCCTTCAGATTTATATAAGTTAATAAACTTAACTTATGCAGGAAAGGTTATTCAACAAGTACCGACGCATAGATTTGATATGATTGTGAATAGCAACCTGTCTGCACCTAGCGTTACTTATCCTATATTTAAAAGAGAGGGAGATAAGATGATAGTAAGACCTGTAAGTATACACATAACAGGTTACGATTCAGTAAATGTTATTGCTAACTACATAAGAAAACCTTTAGATCCTCACTGGGGATATAATACGATAAACTCCGACCCTGTATATAATTCAGACAGTTCTGTTGATTTTGAAATATCCGAAGAAGATGAAACTGATTTAGTTATAAAAATATGTAAGTATTCTGGACTAAGTATACGAGAGGCCGATGTTGTACAAGTAACTAGCCAACAAGAGCAGTTAGAATATCAAAAACAAAATTCATAACATATGCCAATTATAGGAACAGACATAACACAACAGCAATATTATCAAAATGATGGCACCAATCCCACTAATGAAAACTGGGGTACTTATCAATATCTTTTGTTGTCGGATATTATAAATAACTTTTTAGTTACTTATGTTGGAGACGATAAGGTGATAAACAAAATTGATAGAAATGAAATAATATTTCACGCAAAAAGAGGTTTACAAGAATTACATTATGACGTACTTAGAGAAGTAGTTGGTTTTGAAGCACAAATTCCAGACACTTTAAAAATGCATTTACCTCATGATTTTGTTAGCTTAGTTAAAATATCTTATGTAGGTAGTGATGGATTAACACACCCTATAAATCAAAATTTTAATTCAAAAATAACAAAGTCGTATCTACAAGATAATTCTGCTCAAAGAAACATATTAACTGATTCTAACGGAAATGCCATAACAGGTACTCCTGTAATAGAAACTAACTGGAAAAACCAACCTAAACAAGGACTAGGAGGCACACACAGAGGTTCTAAGGGACAAAGATATGGTTTAGACACTTCTACCACAAACGGAAACGGTAGTTACCTTATTGACAAAAATTCTGGAACTATAATGTTCAGTACAGATTTACATGGACAGAATGTTATTATAGAGTATGTTTCAGATGGATTGTATTCTTCTGCAGATAATGAGATAAAAGTTCACAAATTAGCAGAAACATTTATGTATGATTACATTTTTTCAAATGTATGTAAGCAGAAATTTGGAATACAAGAGTTTATTGTTAGAAGAGCAACAAAACAATCTTCAGCTTCATTAAGAAATGCAAAAATAAGGTTAAATTCTATTAAATTAAATGAACTAACTCAAACTTTAAGAGGGAGAGATAAGTGGATAAAGTAATATGAAGATACAAAATTTATTTTCTACAGGAAAAATGAATAAAGATGTTGATGAACGTCTTATTCAAAATGGAGAGTATGTAGACGCTCTAAATGTTCGTGTTTTAAACACTGCGGGCGGTGATAGTGGAGCAATAGAAAATGAAAAAGGTAATGTTAAGCTTACCAACATAAATCTTAGCAATTCACCTGAATGCATTGGGTCTGTAGCAAATGAGTCCAAAGAAAAAATATACTGGTTTATTGTTAATGATCTAGGCTATTCATATATTTATGAATATGATAGAATTAATGATATAACTTCAAATATTCTTACAGACGAAAGATCTGGAGATAATCAAGTTTTAAAGTTTAGTAAGGACTATAAAATTACAGGTGTCAATGTTATATTCAACAACTCAAAGAAAAGCAACTTAATACTTTGGACAGATGGATTGAACCAGCCAAGAATGATTGACATTAAGAGAGCAAAGTCTTATGGATTAAATAATTTTTATGAAGATGATATTTCTTTATATAAAAAACCTCCAAAAAAAGCTCCTGCTGTAACTCCTTTTAATAGTTTAGTAACATCTGAGAACGCAGTAAGAGAAAACTTTTTTGCTTTTGGATATAGATATAGATATCTAGACGGAGGATATTCTGCATCTTCATCTTTTAGTTACTTTCAATTCACACCAGAAGACTTCTCTTTAGACTTTGCGTCTATGGAGAATAAAGGAATGTTAAATATTTTCAATGGATATAGAATAAGTTACGAAAGTGGAGATCATAGGGTTACAGATGTTCAGCTTCTTTTTAAATATCCAACAGAGCCAACTATTTATGTTATTGACAGTATTAATAAAAAAGAAAGTAGCATACCACACAATAGCGCTCAAACTTATGAGTTTGTAAACAAAAAAATATACAAAACCTTACCTCAAGATGAGGTTTTTAGAGTATTTGATGATGTGCCTTTAACCGCAAAATCACAAGATTTCATAAATGACAGGGTTGTTTTTGGAAACACAACTTCTCAATATGATGTTGTAGAGGAAATAGGTTCTAATGATAAAATTAAAATAGACTATACTGTTGATTTAATTTCTAAAGATCAAGATGGTGACAAGAAGCCTGGTGAATTATCAACAAGTGACACAAAAATAATTTTTGATTTTACTGGAGAAAATTTATTACAGGGATATACTATTACAGCAAACCTTTCTATGAAGTCAGATGCGGAAGGAACTTCTCCTGATCTCTATTTTAATGGAAGAGCTGTTTGTCAGTCCGCTTTTGTGTTATCTCAGGATTATGCAACTGTGTCAGACATGGTGCAATCAGCAGAGTTTATTAGTTTTTTAGGATCTCTTTCATCTGTATTTTCAAGTGTAGTAAACACTACGAGTCCGCAACACACAAGTTTAGTGACGTACGGTTCTTTTTCTTTAGATACATCTACCTCTACATCGTTTACTATTTTAGCTCCATCAATAACTCATCAAGTAGATACAACTCCATTAGATACAACAGATAATGTTTTTACAAATGAAATAGAAAACTTTAAGTTTGAGGATGGATCTCATGTAAGAATAAGAGAATCAGTTAGTAACATCTCTTTAAAATCATTAAGGAGTTATGAAGTTGGATTGGTTTATTTAGACGAGTATGGTAGATATTCAAGTATTTTACTTCCTAAAGAGTCAATCGGAACCACTTCAAATGAGGTTTTTGTGCCTATAAGTAATAGTGTAAAGTTAAATAAATTGAGGTTAACTATATCAAACAATCCTCCTTATTGGGCTGACAGATATAAATACTTCATTAAAGTAAACAAAGACTCTCACTATAACATATATGCAACTATTTTTTATGAAGACGGATTATATCGTTGGGTTTTATTACAAGGAAATAATTTAGGTAAAGTTGAGGCTGGACAAACACTTATAGTTAAAGCTGATGACACAGGGCCTCTAAGTAAAGAGGTTAAATGTAAGGTTTTAGATGTAACAACAAAAAATGGTGCAGATGAGGAGATAGACGGAGAAGGTTGGATTCCAGGAAATCAAGACGGTGTTGGAGAGCCACTTGTAGAAAGAGCTGGTACGTATATGAAAATAAGACCTAATGGTTTTCAAATGGATTTTAATCCAAATAATTTTATAGAGTACAGAACTAAAAGAAGAGCTGGAGGAGGTTTTTTAAACACCTGGGCTGGAACAAATACGGTTTATTTACCAAAAGGGCCTCACGAAGGTATAAATGGAGCACTTTTGCTTGCAAACGGACTTCTTAATGAAGGAATATTACAAAGATTAAATCCAACTGATAACACATGGGTAAATCAAGATTTAACAACAGGTAGTTCAATAAAACTAGAGTTAGTTTATAGTGAAAGTGACGGAGATCCTAATTTTAATTATTTTAAAGAATGGACTTCAAATGGAGATTATGTAACAACAGCAACAGATAATGCGTTTGGGTTGTTTTTAAAAAATGAAACAAATTTTACCTATGAAAGTGTAACTGTAAGCGGAGGTGTTAACGGAACAAGATTTACTATACCTTCTCTTAATGATCAAGATGAAAATTTTAAATTAGACATATATAAAACAAGTCAAGGATATGGAGCTCTTGGTAGATGGATGATCAGAGTTCAGCCTAGTGAAGGCACTGCAACTTTTGAAAATTCAACACTAGAGGCAAACATAGATATAGTTCTAGTAACAACTTTAGCTATATTTGAAACAGAGCCTGTAGATTTAGATGATGATATTTATTATGAAACAGAGGAGACTTTTGAAATATCTAACAGCTTACACAAAGGTAATCATCAAGATCAAACCTCAACACAACCTGCTATAAGTAACTTAGGTTTTGGTAATTGTTTTAGTTTTGGTAATGGTGTCGAATCAATGAGAGTTTTAGATGATAGATTTAAAGCTAAAATAGATGTAAAGTCGAGACCAAATATTGCCATTATAGAAGGGTATGAAAGAAAGGAAGATAAAACAAAGTTAATTTATAGTGGCTCATTTAACGAGAACACAGGATATAATACTTTAAACGAGTTTAATTCTAGTAGAGGAATTACTAAATATATGGATTCAAAATACGGGTCTATACAAAAAATATTTGCTAGAGAGTCTGATCTTGTAATATTTCAAGAAGATAGAGTTTCTAAAGTTTTATATGGGAAGAATATATTATCTAGTCCTGACGGAAGCGGAAGTTTATCGCAAATAGAAAAAGTACTAGGTCAAGACGTCCCTTTTTCAGGAGAATATGGAATATCATTGAATCCAGAGTCTTTTTCAAACTACGAAGGTAGGTTGTATTTTGCTGATCCAAACAGAGGAGCTGTTTTAAGATTAGGCAATGATGGAATTACACCTATATCTTATTTAGGAATGAAGGCTTTTTTCAAAGACAAACTTTATAACAATAAATCTTATTACAATATAGGAGGATATGACCCAAAATATCATCAGTATGTTTTATCTATGGGTAACGATCAAGTTCCACAAGATACGTTAGAACTTGACTGTGCTTCTTCTTTCACAAGAGTAATAACAGGAAGTGCATTTTCATATAACTTAAACGTAGGTTCTTTTTCAGGTGTTACAACTATAGCATACACAACATCATCTAGTATAAATATTGTAATTGTTTATAATGGAGTGACATACACAAACAACAACCTAACAGGAACTGGTCAAGTTACTTTTAATGTAACTTCTTCTGACTTAGATGTGACAAATATCGCTTCAGTTTCAATAACTTCTAGCTCTAGTGCAACAGTTAGTATTGCGCACACTTGTCCTGTTCCAGACACTTTAGAAGTTGTTTTAGTTGTTGTAAATGACTCAACAGAGGCGTCTCAAACAATTATAAACAGATATAAGCATAATGGAGCTCAAGGAGATATTTATAATTCAAACTTAGATATTTTTGAGGCAGATGAACTTACTAGATATGAGGTTATAACAGGATATGAGGGTACGGATATAATACCAGATAATGGTGATACTATAACAATATCTTCATTAAAACAAATAGGCACACATTCAGGATCTTTTAACGTTTGTAATAGCTTAGGTTATTTAGTTTCTGCAGCTTCTGGATTGAGTGTTCAAAATATTATAGACCAGGCAACATATCCAACTGTGACTACTTCAACTAATTCTAGTATTGAAGAAAGCACTGTTAATTTTCAATTTAATAGAACAAATACAAGTCAAAAATTATATTTAGTATGGAACTATATAGATTCTTTACCTGTATTAACAGATGATAGCGTTACTGGAATTACAAACGGTGGAAGCAGTGTTATAAATGTTGTAGCAAACGACTCTATACCTTCTCCATATACTTTAAGTATTGGAACGCAGCCTTCTTACGGAACAGCTGTAGTTAACTCAAACAACACTATAACATACAACCACACAGAAGGAAATAACTTAAATGATAGTTTTACTTATGTAGTTAGTAGAGGTGGAGGATGTCAAGCAACTGCAACAGTTACAACTCAAGCCTTAGCAATATCTGTAGATACTTACATATACATATACTTTGATGACTCAGGTTCTATGGCAACAACTGAATCAGAGCTTCAAACACTTAGAACTGGTGCTTTAAAAGGAACTCTACAAGACCTGTATGCAACAGCAGGAACAGAGTCTAGCGGGAACACAAACAGCGCAACAAATGGAAGTGACGAGTACGATGATAAGGTTACTATTGTTTATGGAGCAGGTTCTTCAGGTAGCTGGCAAAACGAAAGAACTTTTGCTGCTTTAGGAGATAATGATGTAAATGATTTTATATCTACATCAACGCATAACGATTTTCCGTCAGACGCCAGTAATGTGATTGTGATTGTTTTTCAAGACGAATCAACTCCTTACGACGCGAGTGGAAGCGGAAGTACAGCACCATCAAGAACAGCAACATATGATACAGACATAGCTGACTTGAGATCAAGAGTTACTTCTTTAAATTCATCTAATAGTGGATTTTATAGAGGTATATTAATGGAAGTACAAGGTTATACGCAGTTTAACGCGTTTATTGATGCTGTAATAGGAGGCACAGGAAATTATTCTGGAACAAACGGATTGTCAGATTTAGTTTCTGGTTCATCACCTACATTTAATTTCGTTCAAAACGTAGAGGAAAGTGACAATAATGATGCAAACGCGCCTTTAAAACCAGCACCATACACAGGTAATTTTGATCAATGGCAATATTATTACTTGTATTTAATAACTGATTCACTTAACACATTAGGATTCTCTCCATCGCCAGGAGCATGGCCTATAGTAATAGACGATTAATATGGGATTACAATCTGGAGAAAGAACAATAACATTTGATGAGGTTTATAACGCATGGACTTCTTTTCACTCATACGAACCTGAGTGGATGGAAAGACTAGGGACTAATTTTTATACTTTTAAAAACGGTGAGCTTTATATTCATGATGAAAACGAAACTAGAACTAACTTTTACGGGAGCTCTAATGGCTGTAGTGTTACCTACTCGTCAAACAAAAACCCTTCTGACGTAAAAGCATTTAAATCTATTTCTTTAGAGTCAAACTCAAGTAATTGGTATGCTACAGTAAACTCAGAGCTTGAGTCTGGAAACATAGGGACTACTTCTAATCTTAAATTTAAAGATAAAGAAGGTTTTAAATACGGATACATTAGAAGACATGTTTCTAATAAATTAGACTTTAATAAACTATCTATAGTTGGTATTGGAAACTTACAATCCGTGCCAGGAACCAATCAATATCAGTTTACTAAAAACATACCGAATCAAGTTTCTTTTAATGGAGCTGATGGAATTGGTGGAGATGAATTGTTTTTTAATGATGGAACAACTAAATTAGTTGGGGTTATTAATAGTTTTCAAGATAATGTTATAACTACAGTTTCTACTACTAATTTACCACAAGCAGATGATTTTTGTTTTGTTGTTAAAAATGCAGAATCTGAATCTTTTGGTGTAAGGGGTTATAGTAGCACCATAAAATTAATAAATGACTCTACTTCATTTGTAGAATTGTTTGCTGCGAACACAGAGGTCTTCAAGAGCTATATGTAAATTTTGTATATTTGTAAAAATTAAAGTAATATGGCAGTACTTAGTGCAATTGGAATGGGTTTAGGAGTAGTTAACTCTGGATTACAGTTTCTAGAAGGTAGTAAATTAAAAAGCGAAGCTAATCATGGATTAGCTAAATTTCAACATCAAGAACTTACCAACCTGGCAGAGATTTTAAAACCATCCCTTGAGGCTGAACGACAAATGCAAACCGCTGCTTCAAAGCAAAGGGCTGCTGTTGTAGATGTAGCTGGAGGAATGGATGCTGCACAGGCTATGGCTATGACTTCTGCTGGTCTAGGGGCTACAGGTGACTTAGAAATGAAAGCTTTTTCTAGTATCTTAGACAAAGAATACCAGGCTGATGTACTTCGTGTTCAAGAAGAACAAACTATGAGAGGTATGGTTGAGAAAAGAAAGATGGAAGAACTATCTTCTTTAAAAGCTCAAAAAATGGCTGGAATGCAGATGCAAACTAGTGCAATGAAAGACTTAGGAGGAATGGCTCTTGGGGCTGGTTTAGCTGGAGATAAATTAGCTGCCTCACAAGGTAAAGCTACAAGTTTATTTGGAAAAGCAGGAAAAGTAGCTACATTTAATCCAATTACTGGAGAAAAAATTTAAAAAATAAAATATGTCATACGGGGGAGGAACTGTAACACAACCAATATTAGGTGGGTTTGATGACTTAACTAAAATGCTACTTCAAGGTAGCTCAGAGATTGCACAGATAAACTTACAGGTAGATAAAAAAAGAAATGAACAAATGTCAGATCTAACTGAGCAAATCAGTAAGATTACGGCTACAAGCATCACTCAGTTTGACAAACTTATACAACAAGGAGCTAGGGATAGGGTTAATAGACTAGCTGCTGGTTTTGAAGCCACGAAAAGAGGTAAGATGACTTTAAGTCAAAATGCTGCTCAAAAAGGTCAATATCAAACAGAAATGTCCATATTGGCTAACATGTCTAAACTACAAGACGAAAATTTAAAAAACGTTTATAAAGGTGTTGAGAGTGGTAAATTTGACAGCATTTCATCAGACCAAGCAAATACTTTTTGGTTTAACAATCCAGGTGACAAGAAAGACGTTTACTTATCTCCAGCTGTTAACCCAGATGGATCTCCTAAAATTGTAGGCGGAAAACAACAATACGTTCGGAGACCTTCTATTGAAGGCTTGCAAGTTCAAGATATTAATGGAGTTTTAAATGTTATTAAAATAAAAGAAGTTCCTAAAAGAGATAAAAATGGTGATCCTGTAATAGTAGATGGTGTTCCACAAACAATAAACAAAACCTTTTATATACCCTTAACAGAGGCTTTAGACCCAAGTAAAAAATATGTAAAAAGATACGACTTAACAAAAGACGTTAAGGACTTTCAGTCTATTACTGGAACTAGAGTTAATTTTGTAGATAAAAGCGGAAATAGTCTTGATAACCCTTATTTAAACACAGGCACACTTCCTTCTGGATCTCAGCTTTTAGCATACCAAATAGCTCCAGAGAATTTTCCAGACATGATTAGAAGTGTGGAAGAGTATATAGGAAAAACATCAGATGATGATGCTATTTCTATAATACATTCTTTTATGGGAGGAAAAGCAGATTTTCAACCTGATTATGAGCCGCCAAGAACTAAAAAAGAAACTAATGAAAGCATGATGATGGATGTTGTTGTAGGTGGAGAAACAACTACGTTGCCAAGGTATTACGATATGAATGGTAATGTTTTAAGATTCACATCTGATCCATTAGACTTACAAACAGACTCAAAAGGTAAAATACAAATAACAGAAGAGCAAAGAGCTTTAGCAAAAGCTTTTAAACGAGATAAAATGTTAAAGTCTTTTAATGTTACTTATAAGGATTATAAAGACCATCTTAATAACGCTTCAAGCTCTAGAACACCTCCTACTGGTATTTCTTATGCAGCTGCAACTTATTCTAGTCAGGTTCCTGAGGTTGGCGCTGATGGAGTTCCAACTGGGAAAGTTTCAATAAACAATAACACTCCAATTGATCAATCTTTTATACAAAGCAAAATAAGTATTGTAGCAATAGGTAGAAAAGAATTTTCTACTGGAACCAATACAAGTGCAAACAACACAAGAGACGCTATAGGGAAATTTAATCAAGGTATTTCGGTAGAATCAACATCAGGATTAGCAGGTTCAATGAAGGCTTTGGACGATAGGTCTCAAGACGTGATAGGAGGTTTTAGTATTGTCTCGCAAGGAAAAGGCAATAAGCCAGGTGGAGATGTTATAAGTAAAATAACTCAAGATCTAAAAGGGACTACTGTTAGTGGAGGAAAATTAACATCAGTTAGCAATGTTGTTTTCTTTGAAGAAGGGACATACGAGGTAGACGGTGTAGAGAAAAAAAGTGCTCCAATGGTTGTTTTACAAGGTAAAATAGAATTAGCTTCAACAACGTTAAGTGATTCAATGCTATCAACTCAAGGTGGTTCAACCGCTATGTCTACAAAACAAGCAATAGCCGTAGATGATTTTTATATTGTTGATTCAGGAGAATTACGTAGTTTATACACAAAGCTTTGGGAACAAGGAGATGAAGAAGGTTCTTTCCGAAATGTTTTAGAAGGTGAAGGATATGATATAAAAGGTTTAATGAAAGGCGGTTCTAAACCCGATTTATTAGGAGCGTTTGAAGCATACACAACTATAATAAATAACTAATGATTGTGAAAAACGATACACCAGTATTAGAAGACCCAAAGCAAACCGTTGAAGGTAATGCTATGGTTCCAGGAAACAATATTCAGGTTAAAGACCCACAGGATCCAAAGGATCCAAAACCTGCTGTAAATAAAGAAAAAGTTTATTCATATTTAGTTTCTTTATACGACAATGCGGGTAAGCGATATAATAAAAACAAATTAAAAAGCATATCTTCTTCTTCAGATCTAAGATATTGGATTGATTTTACACACAAAAAAACAGGGCAAAAAAAACTAGATGATAATGGTTATAAAAAACTAAGTTTATCATGGACTGATGTCAAAGAGGTTGAAAAAAAAAATCAAAACCACACTTTACAGCAATCAATTCCACAAAATGCAGTTGCGACAACACCTACAGGTACGGGTTCTCCATCCATATTGGAAAGTTCACCTACCACATTGGTGCCTCAA
>ERZ1048068.1471-NODE-1471-length-18060-cov-6.068703_pt1 | contig 18060 bp, 16 predicted proteins | sample MGYA00383098_ERZ1048068 | MGnify/ENA primary metagenome ERZ1048068 (study PRJEB29581, sample SAMEA5548368) | metagenome | biome: marine; feature: coastal; material: water | depth 1 m | study: Short-term variability in the microbial, nano- and picoplankton... | reverse complement strand
AGTGTCCAACACCCTGCTGCGCGAAGCTTCTGCATTCTGAGATACATTGGTTAGATTGTCGGAAGCAAACTCAAGACGATTCATAGTCGCACCAAGAGTGGCTCTATGCGAATCTATGCGACTGATTGCAGTATCTAGATATCCAAGTGTAGTGCCCTGCGCACTGCCAGTAATTACCAGACCGGCAAGATCCGTCGCTGCTGTTCCGCTTGCAGGCGCCGCATTATCCAAGCCTGTAAACATGTCTTCATTGTCTACCACTCCGGCACCACTAGCTTCTGTGGTGTTGTAATCAGTCTGAATATCTGCAAACGTTACGCTGATGGTCTGGCTGGCATTCGCCCCCACCTGAAATGATACTGATCCAAGCGTTCCGTCTAAAATATTTGTCCCATTCCATTGGGTATCAGTTGCAACATCCTCGATCTGCGAAATTAAGGCTGAGAACTCTGTATTCAATGCTGTCAAATCCGTGGAGGTGTTGGTGCCAGTAGCTGCTTGCACTGTGAGTTCGCGCATACGCTGTAGCATCTCACTGACTTCGCCGAGGGCTCCATCTGCAGTTTGAACCATGGAAATTGCATCATTGGTGTTACGCACGGCTTGATTTAAACCGTTGATTTGAGATGTCATTTTACTTGAGATGGCTAGGCCAGCTGCATCGTCTGCTGCAGAGTTAATTCGCTGCCCAGTCGATAACCGCTCCATCGCGGTTGCCATAGCGCGCTCATTTCGCGAAAGCGCATTGGCAGTGACCGTAGCGGCGCTATTTGTATTGATTACCGTCATTTTAAGCTCCTATTTAGCTTCAAATCTTATAGTTGGCGACAAGTTGTTTTTTGGCCCGGCCATCTGAGGCGGCCTACTAACCGTCAACTAAGTAATCGACATAAAGCGGCAAACCTTTACCGCTTTCGGCAAAATAATGCCGCTTTTCTGAGAGGGGTTGCCTAATGAGGCATAAAAAAAGGCCGATGAGCATTGCTCATCGGCCTTGAGGTTTTAGAAAAAACCTTTACTTAAGGAGCGCTAATACTGACTGAGAAGACTGGTTAGCCTGAGAAAGCATAGCTGTTGCTGCCTGCTGGATAATCTGTGTTCTTGCTAATTCAGTAGTTTCAGAGGCATAGTCCGCATCCAAAACACGGCTGCGTGATGCAGTTGCGTTTTGAGATACATTGGCCAGATTGTCCGCAGCGTATTCAAGACGGTTTATGGTTGCACCTAGGGTAGCGCGTTCGGAGTTAACAGCCTTAATTGCCTCATCAATCGCGTGAATTGCTTCGGCAGGACCGCCGCTAGCGGTAATATTCAGCTCATCTAGGTCAGGCGTCAGAGCGCTTGCACTGGCACCGTCTCCGTCAAGCTCATCAAACACAGAGCTGTCAGCACCTGTTTGGAAGTCGGCAAAAGTTACTGAAATGCTTTGGCTTGCGTTGGCCCCGACTTGAAAGCTAACAGATCCAAGGCCGTTAAGAATATTCGTGCCGTTCCACTGAGTATCGTCCGCAACGCGCTCAATTTCTGAAACAAGCGCATCGAATTCGGTGTCCAAGGATGCTATATCTGTCGTGGTGTTAGTGCCAGATGCGGCCTGGACTGAGAGTTCTCTCATTCGTTGAAGCATGTTAGTGACTTCTATCAGGGCTCCTTCAGCAGTTTGGACCATTGAAATTGCATCATTTGCATTTCGAACAGCCTGATTCAAACCAGTAATTTGAGAAGTCATTTTACTCGATATAGCCAATCCAGCTGCATCGTCTGCCGCAGAATTAATACGCAGACCTGTAGAGAGCCTCTCCATGGTTTGACTCATGGCTCTTTCGTTTCGAGATAGCGAATTTGCAGTAATGGTAGCTGCGCTATTGGTATTAATTACAGTCATGATATTTCCTTTGTCTTGCTTGGTTGAATTCTTGCGGCTTTATTTAAATCAGTGTTTTGCCGCTTACAAAATACTAATCGGCAATAAGCGGCAAAACTTTACCGATTAGCGGCTTAATTTTGCCGCTTATGCCGATTTCTGTCAGATGATTTGTGCTTGGAAAAGTTGCCAGGCAAGATTTTTGAGTGCAGCCAATATGGCGGCTTTACAGGCAAAAAAATGCCGGCTGGGATATGGGCCAGCCGGCATTTTCAAAGTAAAAAAACTATTTATTTTAAGAGCGCAAGAACGGACTGCGAACTCTGATTGGCTTGCGAAAGCATAGCTGTTGCTGCCTGCTGAATAATCTGTGTTCGCGCTAGCTCCGTGGTTTCGGAAGCATAGTCTGCATCCAAAATGCGACTGCGTGATGCTTGAGCATTCTGTGAGACGTTAGCGAGATTGTCTGCTGCGTACTCAAGCCGATTTATGGCAGCGCCATAACTGGCACGTTCGGTATTAACCGCGGAGATAGCGGCGTCCATTACATAAATAGCGGTAGTTGCATGAGCCGCTGTTAAAATATCAGTATCGACAATATCGCCGGTATTTGAACCGCCATCAATATCAAGCGCTAGGAATTTAGAGCTGGCGGAAGAGTCAGTATTATCAAGTGTGCTGCCGTCAGAGGCAAATTTACCTGCAACCCCTGCAGAGGAGCCGGCATTGAAGTTCCCAAAAGTTACTGAAATTGTTTGGCTTGCATTTGCTCCCACTTGAAAGCTTTTAGCATTGTCTGCTGCTTGGCCAAATACTGCCGTACCGTTCCACTCTGTGTTTACAGCGATTCGTGTGATTTCGTCTCTTAGGGCCTCGTATTCACTGTTAAGTGCAGCATTGTCGCCGGATGTATTAGTTCCTGATGCAGCTTGGACAGAAAGCTCTCTCATCCGTTGAAGCATATTAGAAACCTCAATAAGTGCACCATCAGCAGTTTGAACCATCGAAATTGCATCATTGGTGTTTCTTACGGCTTGATTGAGGCCATTGATTTGAGAGGTCATTTTACTTGATATGGCGAGTCCAGCAGCATCGTCTGCAGCTGAGTTAATTCGAAGGCCAGTTGCAAGTCGCTCCATGGTTTGACCCATAGCGCGTTCGTTCTTGGTTAGCGCATTTGCGGTAATAGTTGCAGCGCTATTTGTATTAATAACAGGCATTTTTAAGACCTCTAAGAAATTAGTTCAAAGTTCAATCAATCGATATTGGTTCTGATTTGTTAGTAGCGATTGATTATTGCTTCCTACAAAACCTCTATCGGCACAAAGCGGCAAACCTTTACCGCTAATGTGGATAATCATTGCCGCATCATTAGAGTTATTGCCTTTAGCTTTCCGCAGGCCTAGTTTTTGGTAGCCAGTCAACTAATTATCAACGTAATAGAGAGGCTTTTATGGATTTATAATTACCAGGGGCCATTAAGGCAAAAGAGCTTAGAGATAAAAGGATTACCTCGCACCTTTATGACTAATGAAAAACACAGGACATAAAAAAACCCGGCTTGCAAAGCCGGGTTTTGGTACTTCCAGGGGGAGCGTTACTTGAGTAGCGCCAATACTGACTGAGCCGCCTGATTTGCCTGCGATAACATTGCTGTTGCTGCTTGCTGGATAATCTGGGTTCGGGCAAGCTCAGTAGTTTCTGATGCGTAATCAGCATCAGTTATTCGACTGCGTGATGCGGTAGTATTCTGTGACACATTAGCCAAGTTGTCAGCCGCATATTCAAGTCTATTCATGGTTGCACCAAGGGTCGCTCTGTGCGAGTTAACCTTACCAATTGCATAATCTAAAGATGTAATTGCTGTGTTGGCGTTCGATGCGCTGGTGCCAATGTCAAGACCCAAAAGGTCATTAGTTGCAGTACCTGAGCCGTAAGTAGCTGTAGTCAGGCCGACCACCAAGCCGGTATCAGCATCAGCATCGTCTGCTTCTGTTACTGTAGTTGCCACACCGTCAACGTTAAGGTCACCAAAAGTGATGCTAATCGTTTGGCTTGCGTTGGCGCCAACTTGGAAATCCACTTGTCCAAGCGAACCATCAAGAACCTTTGTTGCGTTCCATTCAGTATTATCGCCAATTCTATCGATTTCCGACTTCAATGCTTCGAACTCTAGGTCCAGTGATGCTCGGTCCGATGCTGAGTTAGTTCCAGAGGAAGCCTGTACTGCCAGCTCTCTCATTCTCTGGAGCATATTGGTAACTTCAATCAATGCGCCGTCAACGGTTTGTACCATTGAGATAGCGTCATTGGCATTTCTGACAGCTTGATTCAGGCCGTTGATCTGAGAGGTCATGCGAGAGGAGATAGCAAGACCTGCTGCATCGTCAGCTGATGAATTAATTCGTAGGCCAGTTGAAAGGCGCTCCATCGTCTGGCTCATTACGCGCTCATTTTTAGTTACAGCATTTGCAGTGATAGTTGCTGCTGAGTTTGTATTGATAACAGTCATGCTTGTATCCTCTAATTAAATTCTTTTCGTACGTTTTGTTACTTGAGTTGTGTTGCGTTGTAATAACAATATCGTCAAAACTTCATTTAACTTTAGTATGTGTTAAGAAAAACTTAAGAGTTTTGGTTCTTAGCAAGGAAGGGTTGCTAGCAGGGAGTAAGAGATATTGAGGATGCTTAGCTGAAGTGTTCTTTGAACTTTTACATATAACCCAAAAACAGAAAAACTCCGCATGGTAGGGGTACCATGCGGAGTCTGGAAGCTAAGCTGAGAGGCTGGTTAGCTCTTCAGAAGAGAGAGTACAGACTGTGATTTCTGATTAGCCTGGGCAAGCATTGCGGTGCCAGCTTGTTGGATAATCTGAGTTCGAGCCAGCTCTGTTGTCTCATCAGCATAATCTGCGTCTTCCAGGCGACTTCTGGATGCCTCGGCGTTCTGGGCGACGTTGGTCACATTATCAATGGTGTATTCAAGCCTGTTCATGGCCGCACCATAATTAGCTCGCTGAGTGCTAACACCATCGAGGGCAGTACTGATAGTGCTTAAGGCTGTATTAGCATTGGTTGTTGTGAGAACGTCGAGTGCTGAAAGGTCAACGCCAAAAACTCCAGTTGTCTTAGATGTGGACCAGTCACCAAATTCTACTGCTAAAACTTGGTTAGCATTAGCACCGATCTGGTAAGAAACTTCTTTTGCGACTGAAGGGGGTGTAGTGTCAGTGATCCCAGCTGGAACACTGCCTTGAGAATTATCAAGAATGTTTTGACCATTCCACTGAGTTTGCGCACCTACTCTTCCGACCTCAGCCAAGAGCGCGACAAATTCAACGTTAGCTGCTTTCTTGTCATCGGTAGTAAGAGTGCCCGTTGCCGCTTGCACGGCGAGTTCGCGCATACGCTGCAGCATGTCAGTGATAGCCTGTGTAGCACCATCAGCCGTTTGAATCATAGAGATTGCATTCAAGGCATTATCGGCAGCTTGCTCAAGACCCTGCATTTGCGAGGTCATGCGTGAAGAGATGGCTAGTCCGGCAGCATCGTCTTTTGCTGAATTAATCTGTTTGCCCGTTGCAAGTCGCTCCATGGTTTGATTCATGGCTCGCTCATTTTTAGTTAAAGCATTGACTGTTACAGTCGCTGCAGTATTTGAATTAATAACTGTCATATGTATTCCCCTAACTCTCTGCTTAGTTTCGACCTCCTCGCAAGCTATTTGGAGGAGCATGAGAATAAGAGCAAACATCGTGCCAAAACAGAAATATTGTTTAAATACAGTGAGTTACAGTTAAAAATATACGGGTATTATAATTTTCAGACGAAATTGCTTAGCGTGTTGCCGCTTTTTTGACAGGCTACAAAGCGGCATTTGCCGAAATTGCCGCTATTAGGGAATGTGGGTTGTTAATTCGGCAACTACTTACTGGTATTTAATCCTATGCGGCAAAAAATCAATATCTGTCGTCGAATAGAACGCCTTTGAGAGACTCAATTTGATGAGCCATGCGGAGAGTTGCTTCTCCGGGAACATTGCGAATAACCTCGCCGGAGAGAGAGTCAGTCACTATAACAACAAATCTTTTCGAGGCGTCGTCTACCGAAAACACCAAGTTTGTAGGAATTTTCTCCATAGCCGCATTTAAGTGATCGATAGCAGATCTGATTTCGTCTAAATTCTCTTTGATGAAGTCTACGGATTCATCTTTTTTAATCTCAGTAACTTTCTGTATCTGCTCAATACTTATTGTTGGCGCTTTGGTTTCGCGGGATGCAGGCACATCATAGCCCGGCTGAGACCTTCTTGGTTCGCCTGACTTCTGTGCGGCCGCAGCTGCAATAGGCGCTACGTTTAATTCATTTGCTGACATAATCTAACCTATACCTTGGCCTCTATCGATAGAACGGACCTTTACTTACCGAACCTAATCGGCAGGTAATTGAAATACTTTAGTGTTTTTTTTTACAACCGGCGCTGGTTATGTTTCAGTTCGTTTTTTGTCGTGGTTTGATTGTAATGATTATAGAAAAAGTGATTGGGCTTTTAGATAGTCTTTGTTCTAAATCTGGATCAGCCGTTAAGTGGCTTTCTGTCCTTATGGTTGTGTCCGTGGTAGCGGTTGTGTCCGCTCGGCTTTTCGGCATAGGGTCTATTGCTACTCAAGAGCTTGTAACTTATCTGCATGCCTCTCTATTTATGCTTGGAATGTCATTTGCGCTTAAAAATGATGGCCATGTTAGGGTCGATATTTTCTATCGGCGCTTATCCTGCTATGGAAAGGCGATAATAAATTTGGCAGGAACCCTTATATTTTTATTGCCTATTTGCGCTTTTATTTTCTTCAGCAGTTGGGATTATGTTGTCGCGAGTTGGAAAATTAAAGAAACCTCCTCAGAGGCTGATGGCATAGCAGCTGTTTATCTTTTAAAGACGCTGATGCTAATTATGCCCATTTCCCTGGCGCTTCAAGGAATTTCTGAAGCCCTACGCGGCTATCTTATCATCCGGGGGAAGCAGATAGATGTCTGAATTAATACCAATTGTCATGTTTATTTCGGTTTGCTTAGTTCTTCTCTCAGGCTACCCCGTTGGCCTTTCACTAGGTGGAACAGCTCTAGTATTTGCACTCGGTGGCATTGCAACCGGTTCTTTTGATGCCGCTTTTCTGCAGGCTTTCCCTAATAGATTATTCGGTACCATTGAAAACACTACACTTATCGCTGTTCCCATGTTTGTTTTTATGGGGGTTATGCTAGAAAAGTCCAGGCTTTCTGAGGATCTATTAGAAAGTATGGCGGAGCTATTTAGCTCCTTAAGAAGTGGCTTGGCCCTCTCAGTAGTTTTAGTAGGAACATTATTGGCGGCGAGCACAGGGATTGTCGGAGCAACCGTAGTCACTATGGGGCTAATGTCACTGCCCGTTATGCTCAAAAAAGGCTATCCTGCGTCGCAGGCTACAGGATTAATTGCAGCTACAGGCACGCTTGGGCAAATCATTCCTCCATCTATTGCCCTGGTGCTGCTTGGAGATACTCTGTCGAGTGCTTATCAGCAAGCGCAACTCAGTATGGGAATATTCACGCCTAAGACGGTTTCAATTGGTGACCTATTCATGGGAGCTATTATTCCAGGCATGCTGTTAGTGCTTATGTACTGCGCTTATATCGTGATTTCATGTAGAAGATTGGATTTGGCGGGGTTCAATTCTCCAGCGCCAAGCATGAATATGCCTAAACTGCTGAAGAGTTTGCTTCCTCCCGTAGTACTCATAGTTGCGGTGTTGGGGTCAATTATGTCCGGAACAGCTACGCCAACAGAGGCAGCTGGCGTTGGCGCTTTCTGTGCAATTTTGCTAGCTCTTGGAAGGCGACAGCTAACCGTCTCTAAGTTTAAAGAGGTGGCAGCTAAAACAACTCAAATTACATCCATGGTTTTTTTAATATTGATTGGAGCCGCTATTTTTTCATTAGTTTTTAGAGGCTTTGGCGGAGAAGAGTTAGTTGAAGATTTCTTTAGAGGATTGCCAGGCGGATTATTTGCGGCAACACTTTTAGTAATGGTGGTTATTTTCCTCTTGGGATTTATTTTAGACTTCATTGAAATTACTTTTGTTGTAGTCCCCATAGTTGGTCCAGTGCTGCTCGCTATGGGCTTGGACCCAATCTGGCTGGGCATTATGATTGCGATCAATTTGCAGACATCCTTTTTAACGCCACCATTTGGCTTTGCGCTGTTTTACCTGCGCGGTGTTGCACCAGCCTCGATTGAGACCTCGGATATGTACCGCGGTGTAGCGCCATTTATTGGAATTCAGCTGTTTTTAATGTTGATATTGTCAATATGGCCTGCGCTGGCAACCTGGTTGCCAGCGATTGTCTACAACTAAATTATTTCAGGTAAGTTTTAGTGGCAAAAGCCGTTGTCGTGTCGTATTCGTCTAAATCTTGATTGCAGCAAAGACTTTTTTTCTCAAGTCCTCTCGCTCATTGACCAGATGGTGACCAGCACCTTGAATGATGCTGAGGCGCATTTGGGGAAATTTTTTCTCAAACAATTTTATGTTATGGCGCCAATCCAGCGTTCCATCCTTATCCCCCTGGATAATGTTGATGGGAAAACCACTGCCGGGATGGGCCTCTATCTCTTCAACCCATTGCGCCATGGCGCCAATCCATGCCTTAGGTAATCTCTCGGGCTGAAAGGGATCCACACAGCGAAGAAAATCCAGGAACGCCTGGTCGTGAGAGTTTTTTCGAAAGACTCTTTTTATGGTCTTGCGAAAAGGCCCGGTAAATTTGAAAACCCAGCGATTAAGCGCCCAGAGTTTGGGGCGACCAAGGGGTGCCAGAAGGTTGAGGCTGGCAAACGGATAATGCTCGGAGTTGCCTTGCTCAAGTAGCTGTTTTAACAATACAGCGCCGCCAGTACTCTGTCCGATGCCGTGCAGCGGGGCCGGATAGAATTTAGATGCAGCGTTGACCACGGCGTCTAGCTGATGGACATATTCACAATAATTATCAATATAGGCAGGCTCTCCACTCGACAGGCCATGACCAATAAGATCAAAGCAGACCACCGCGAACTGTCGGTTGAGAAGCTCAGCAATAAGGTTTCTGAAGAGACCGGTATGATCGAGATATCCATGCACCACCACCACCGTTCCTCTGGCGTCAACAGGTTGCCAGCCCATTATAAAAGTCTGCTGATCAGCGTCGCTCAGGTGCCCGGCGTGAATCTGCAGGTTGGCGCTCGGGTGCGGCAGGCGAAAAAAATTCAGGTAGTTCTTCAGCGTACTGTTAACTGTGACATCGGCCACTGCAGCGGCATTGAATGGAGGGAGTTTTTGACACAGGCTCTCTATGCTTGGCGGTGCAATATCTGACTGTGCGTAACTCATAGATTTATCCGAAAATTGTGTTAGAGTTCCTTAAAAATACTTATCCGATATGTAACCGAACAACTCACATCTTGTCAGAATGAGTATGAATTACAATAATAAAGACTTCGTCGAAGGTTTAATTAATTCCCACAGTTCAACGCTGGTTCGGTTCTTGGCGCTACGTATGAATAGCCGTGAAGATGCCGAAGATATCGCGCAGGCAGCATTTATACGCCTCTATACCCTGGACGATCCCAGTAAGTTATCCAATGCTAAAGCTTTCCTATTCCAAGTCGCAGCCAATATGTCGATCGACCAGCTGCGCAGAAAAGTTTTGCACCAGAATTATCTGGAGCGCGAGGGTGCAAAACCCTCCAGTGATGGCTCTATGCCTACCAATGCACCGGTCGAGAATATTTCCCTCGAGCGTGAAATGGAGGCCAAGGAGACCCTGAGGTTTATTTATCAAGCGCTGGAAGGCTTGCCGCAAAACCCAAGACAGGCTTTTATTTTGCATCGCGCAAAAGGGCTTACTTACGAAGATATTGCCAAGCAGATGGGCGTTTCAAAAAGCTCTGTCGAGAAATATATTCTTGAGGCACTCAAGCATTTGCGCAGCGCCCTCGCTGACACCGGTCAATAGAGTTTCCCTTCAAACAGCCACTAAAAAAGCACCAAAAAGCGCCATCGCGGTGCATTTGCACCCTTTTGAGTCATATATAAAGCCTGTAATTTCACAGCTTTTTCCCAAGGATTTCTCTGCAGCTCCTGGTCTTGCTGGCCTCGGGCTAGGTATGCCCTCAGCAGAGATAGGTGGCACAAATCTTGTATGCTCATAGGCAAAATTTCGGGTATTTTTTTGCCAATTTGGTCTGGGGTATTTTCGCTCCTGCTCGTCTTAGCTGTGAGAAATCCCGTTGAGTATAAAAGCCCGCCCTAAAGAAGAAGGGCAAATAAATATAAGTTACCTGAGCACAAGCCATTGACTGCACTGCAAATTGACCAGAACGTCCTCGATCAGGCCTATGCCTGGATAGTCGCGTTGCGTGGCGATAAAGTGAGTGAACAAAACCTTGAGGAGTTTTCAGGGTGGCTTGCCGAGGATAGCTCTCACCAGCTTGCCTGGGATGAGGCGCTAGACCTTTGGGAGAGAATGGGTGTCGCCCGCCACCTTCCGCTAGAGGAGCTTCTGGCTGACAACCCTGTCGCGCCAAATAACAACATTGAAATTGATGCCGATCCCCAGTTAGCGGCGGGCTTTAGCCTGCTCGAAAAAGTACAGGCGCTTTTGAAGCCCATAGCGCTGGCCTCTCTGTTGGCAGTGGTTGGCTTGGTTGCAGTGGTTACTCTTCAGCCACAGGGTGAAATTTACACTGCAGGCACAGGTCAGTACCTAGCTGTTACGCTTGATGATGGCAGTGTGGTTGAGCTCAACACCAATAGTGAGATTTCGGTATCCATGACAGAAGAACGCCGTGAGGTTGAGCTGCACAGGGGTGAAGTTTTCTTCACCGTTGCCAAAGACAGCGACAGACCTTTTATCGTGGATATTTCTGGTGCGACCGTTCGCGCAGTGGGCACCGCATTTAATATTTATCGGGTCACTGACCAGAGCGCAATCGTCTCTGTCAGCGAAGGCATTGTGCGTGTTGAAGAAGCGGACGGATCCTCTGTCACCTCAGCCCAATCAAAGCTTTTGACTGTCGATGAAGCTCTGGAAATTGATGCGCTTCGGGGCCTGTCTGAGTCAAGTGTAGAAACCTCTCAGGCGACAGCGTGGCGACAGGGTCAGCTGTTATTTGACAACACCCCCATTGGCCAGGCCGTTGAGATGCTCAATCGTTACCTGCACCATAAAATTATCATTGCTGATGATGTTCCAAAAAACATCAAAGTATCAGGCACTTTCTCATCCCGCGAAAAGCGAGCGACGCTCACCGCAGTTGCCCAGGCACTGGGTATGGAGTTGACCTCCCAGGACAATAAATGGCTGTTGTCTCAGCCCAAGCCATAAGGTTTAATGATTCCCTGTACTTAAGCTGGATCATGCCCTATGGCATTTTTTTGGGTTTTAGTTGCACTTTACCGCCGTCTGTTGGCTGACAGCCGAACACTGGCACTTTCTATTGTCTGTCTATCCGCGCTATTAATAAATGCGACATTTCTAAGCTCCGCAGCACAGGCAATAGTGACAGATATCTACCCTGTAGAGTTGCCCCGAGACAGCCTGCACAGTGCGCTGATAGCGCTTGGTCAGCAAACCCAGTCTTCAATTATTTTTCCCTCCTCAATGGACAATGATCAAGATATTCCAGAGTTGGCTGGCCGCTACAGCGTTTTGCAGGTATTGGATCGACTGATTGATCAGCGTGATATTGAATACCGTATTGTCGGTCCCGAGACAGTGGTGGTTTTGCCGCGCTGCAACGTGGGGCGAGACTGTACCGCTTTGCATGAAAAGCTGCAGCGCAGCAAAAAGCAGTACCCGATGATCGAGGAGCTTATTGTTCGTGGCAAGCCGCTTACCGGTTCCAGATTTAAGCAAATTGACGGCAACGCATTTACGCCGACAGATATTGTGACTTCCACGGAAATTCGCCTTTCCGGTGCGCAAACCCTGTCGCAGCTGATGAGGTACACCCCGGAAGTGGCAGGAAATTCTGCAAGTACTGCGGTCAGCAATGGCGGCAATGGTACCGGCAGTGTGACCTTGCGGGGATTGCCAGCGACTAATACGCTGGTTTTGATCAATGGATCACGCAGTGCGGTCAATGCCATTGATGGCGGTTCAGTCGACCTAAACAGTATTCCCCTGGCGGCAGTGGATCGTATTGAGATCCTTAAAGGCAGCGGATCATCTATCTATGGCTCGGATGCTATTGCTGGGGTGGTCAATGTTATTTTGCGTAAAAACTTTGATGGTGTTCTGCTGAATACTTTTTATGGTGTGTCGGCTGCCGGGGACAACCAGACAGCTCGTTACGATATATTGGCCAGTGGCAAAGTTGCTGGATTAGAGCTGTTGGCCATGGCCTCCCACTACAATCAGGCAGGCTTCTATAGTCGCGATAGAGACATTTCACGTTCCGCTGATGGGCGCTTGCAGGGCGGTATTGATCAGCGTTCGAGCGCCACAGCGAATGCCCGCATTCTCGTCGGAAATCAATTCGTCACTCTCGCTGATGGGTTGGTCAAGGGAAATTCCCCGGCAGATTTTCGTGATGTCACTGACGCAGACCTGTTTGATTATTCGGCCTATACCTCTTCAGTGGTGCCGGCAGATCGGGATTCGCTGTTTCTCTCTGGCAGCCTGACTGAGCTGAGTTCACTCGAGAGTACCTTTGAACTCGGCTATATCAAAAACACCACCCATAGTACGTTTGCTCCGGCACCCATTTTTACTGCGTTCGAAGAGGTGCCGATCAGCATCTCTGCCGACAATGCATTCAACCCATTTGCCGAGGATATCGTCGATGCACGGATCAGGCTCTTGGGTTTGGGCCCGCGGGTGCAAGTTAATAAGTCTGAAACGTTTCGCTTCAACAGTCAGGTGATGGGAACCCTGAAGGATGGCGAGTGGCAGATCAATCTCAACTGGAGTGAGAACAAAGCAGTCGAACAGTGGAGTAACTTGGTTGACGCGGAAAACCTTGCTCTAGGACTTGGCAACAGTTCAATCTGTGCCAGCATAGGGGGCTGTGTAGCCATTAATTTTTTTGGTTCGCCACAGGCCATTAGTCATGAGCAGCTCGACTATATGCGCGGCAGTGCGCTCAACCGTGGCCGATCTACACTGGCATCGATTAATTTAGATATCTCACAAATTGCCAGAATTTCCTCAGTGGAAAACATCGAGTTTGCCGCAGGTTTGGAAGTGCGCCGGGAAACCTTTGTCACACAGGCCGACCCGCGCGTTGAAAAAAATCAGCTCATCGGCGGTGCGTTTGGCAGCAGTCGCGGAGACAGAACCAGCACAGAATTCTATCTGGAATCCCTGGTGCCACTTATTAGCGGCGAGAATAGCGTTGCAGAGCCTGTCCTCGAGGCGAATCTCTCACTAAGAGCTACCGAGTACAGTGATTTTGGTTCAGAAGCCAACCCCAAGTTGGCGATGCGCTATCGGCCAAATGGGGATTGGATGTTTCGCGGCAGTATCTCCCAGGGGTTTCGAGCACCCTCGCTTTTTGAGTTAAATCAGGCCGAGAGTATCACCCAGGCATTTTTGATCGACCCCTGCTCCATCGCTGCAAATATTGATCTGCTGGCGGGGTGTGATGTGCAGACTGATCCGTTGCGAGTTCAGTACCTGACCGTGACCGGGGGGAATCCCGAGCTGCGTCCCGAGATCTCTAAAAACGTTTCTCTCGGCTTAATTTATACACCGCCAGGAGTGCGCAATTTCACATTTGTGTTCGATGCCTACCGAATTGTCGTCGATGACATGATCGGCGCCAGTGGCCAGTTTTTTCTCGATCAAAACGCGGCTAATCTAAGCTTTGGCGATCGAATTATTCGCGATAACAACAGCGAAGTGGTGAGAATTTTGGCCAATAATGAAAACCTTGGTAGCCGTGAAATTTCAGGTTTTGATGCGGATATTTCCTGGCGGGTTTTTATTGCCAAGTGGGGAAGTCTGGGCGTTGATTTAAGCGCCTCACATCTTAATTCATACCAGTTTCAACGCGCGCCCAATTCAGAGATTCAAGCGTTGGCGGGAACCTTTGTCGATGCCGCGGCGGAGGGTTCTGGTGGACTGCCAAAATGGAAAACCAAGCTTAATCTCATTTGGCAGTTTGGCCGCTGGGAGATCGCGATATCCTCATTTAGGGTCAGTAGCATAGTTGAGACAGTCAATAGTCCGGGCAGTCAGCGCGCCTCTGGTGTCTGGTCCCGCGAAGATGCCCAGCTGAGTTATCACTTCAATTCAGGTGAGTCACTGATCACCGTCGGGGTCGACAACATACTCAATGAGGCTCCTCCCTTTCTGGCTTCTGCATTCAATGATAATTTTGATTCAAGAACCTATGATTCAACCGGTAGGTTCTTCTATGCCAGATTCAGTCACCACTTGTAACAAAAAAGCCCCACATGTTAATGCGGGGCTTTTGAAGGGAATGTTGCCGATTTGGTTATTCGTCAGTCGAGAGAGAGACGTCATAGACGCCGGCTTCACGAGCCTGGTCTGAAATCAGCACAAATAATTCGGTTTTTGATTTTGGATGAGCGCTGACGACAACCTTAGCCTCCGGTTTCTCAGCGTGCATACGTTCAACATTTGCACGAACAGCGCGAACATCAATACGTCTGCCCTCAAGCGTCAACTCATTGCTTTCAGAAACACGAAACACAATGTTAGTGTTTTCAGAATCTGGTGGTGGCTCATCTGAAGTTGGTGGGCGATTAACGTCAAGCCCTGATTCGTTCACAAATGAAGCCGTTACAATGAAAAAAATCAGCATGATAAAAACGACGTCCAGCATTGGCGTCATATCAATATTTGATTCTTCCTCTTCCTTTCGTCTTTTACCTAGCGCCATCGATGGTGCACCTTAAATCTAACGGAGTTTCAAATAGACGCGCATTTTACTTGTTTTTATTGGAAATGCCAGCACGCCCAGCTGCATGCAGTTACGCTAAGAAATCTGCATGTATACTTAGACGTACAGTGTGACAGAAAACAACCCTATTGGGAAAAAATCATTGAGAAATTATGCCTGAACTACCTGAAGTCGAGACAACTCTGCGAGGTATCGAGCCTTATATTGCCGGTGCAGTTATAGATAAGTTGAAGGTGTATAACGGCTCCCTGCGGTGGCCAGTTACCCAGGGCATATCCGAGATCGTTAAAGGCCAGCGACTGCTGTCCCTGAGGCGCCGTGCCAAGTACCTGCTTCTGCAGCTCGAGCAGGGCTCAATGATGATTCATCTGGGTATGAGTGGCAGCCTGAGGCTGGTGGATAAAAACACAGAACGTCGCAAGCACGACCATATTGAAATGCGCATGAGCAATGGAGCCTGTCTGCGCTACCACGACCCAAGACGCTTTGGCGCCTGGCTCTGGTCTGAGGGTGAGCATCATCAGCTCGATCATCTCGGTCCCGAGCCGCTGACGAATGAATTTAGTGGCGAGCGCCTCTACGACCTGTCACGCAAGCGTAAAATAGCGGTAAAGCCGTTTATTATGGACAACAAGACAGTAGTCGGCGTCGGCAATATCTATGCCTCCGAAGCGCTGTTCCGCAGCGGTATAAGACCGGATCGCGAAGCGGGCAGGGTCTCTCTGCAGCGCTATCACGTACTGGCGAGCAATATAAAAGACGTTTTGCAGGCAGCCATTGAGCAGGGCGGTACAACCCTGCGAGATTTTGTTAATGGCAATGGCGAGCCGGGTTATTTTCAGCAGACGCTGGCGGTATACGGGCGTGGTGGTGAACCCTGTGTTGCCTGTGGAAAAGCACTTAGTGAAATAAGGCTGGGCCAGCGCAGTTCAGTGTTTTGTGGGCGCTGTCAGCGCTAGACAAAATAAACTGCAAATAAAGTTCAAATAGTCGCCAGACTATTTAAATTTTTTGCCCAGCGCCTCCACCACATTGGCGGGAACAAATTTCGAGACATCGCCATTCAGGGAGGAGATCTCTCGTACCAAGGATGATGATATATAGGAAAAGCGTTCTGCCGGCGTCAGGAAAACGCTCTCAAGATTGGGTGACAGTGCCCGGTTCATATTGGCCAGCTGAAATTCATATTCAAAATCCGAGACTGCGCGCAAGCCACGCATGATTGCATCGGCCTGGCAATCTTTGACAAAGTTAACCAGCAGGTAGTCAAAGCCGAGGACTTTAATGTTGGGAATATGGCTCAAGGCATCAGATGCCAGCTGGATGCGCTCATCCACATCAAAAAGAGGCCCTTTACGTTTGTTCGCAGCAATGCCGACAATGACTTGGTCAAATAATCGCGAAGCGCGCTCGATTAAATCAATGTGCCCGTTAGTGATCGGGTCAAAAGTGCCGGGGTAGACAATCGTCTTCATGCGCAGGTACCGCCTATTGGAGATCGCGCATAGTACTCAAATTAAGCCGATGGCTCAATGCGCGTGAATAGTATGTAGTTTACGCCACTGGCGTGTTTATTGCGTGACACCTGCCAATTGGCCGGTGGCGCAAAGCTATTTTGCTGTGTCGGTAGCTCGCAGTAGATAGCCCCGCCACTGGAAACCCAGCCGTTCCTCTCCACAAGCGCACAGGCTTCATTGATCAAATTCAAGTCAAATGGTGGGTCGATAAACACAATATCAAAGGGTTCTTCCGCCTTCTGTTGAAGATATGCAAGGGTATCTTTATGCCTCACCGTAAGCCCATCGGCATCGAGCAGAGACTTGCTTTCGGCCAGACAGCTGATGGCTTGGGGGTGCTTCTCGAGAGCAAGGCAGTGGGTTGCACCACGAGAAAGGGCTTCAAAACACAGCGCGCCGGAGCCGCTAAACAGATCCAGACAGCGCGAGCCGGGAATATCGGCTGCCAGCCAGTTGAACAGGGTCTCGCGGACTCGGTCGCCGGTCGGGCGCAGACCCTCAATATCGGGAAATCGTATCTGACGGCTGCGCCATTTGCCGGCAATAATTCGAATTTGCTGTTTGCCCGCCAAATGGTGGCTCCTTTTTCGTCATTTTTAAGCACTTTTTGTGTGCCTGTGATGGTAGGATACACGAGAATATAACCAAATTTAGAAATGAGCATAAATGGACTCAAATTCAATCGACAACCAGCCCCCGGAAAAGAAAAAACGCCGCTTTCTGGACCGCTTTAAGCGCGATAAGCCGGCGCAGTCCGAACCTGAGGCAACAGCGCAGCCAGAATCTCGACCAGAGGGCCTGCGAGCCAAAATGCAGCGCGCACTGTCGCGCACCAGTCGCGGCCTGGGCGATTTGTTCCTCGGCGCTAAAGCCATTGACGAGGACGTCTTTGATGAGCTTGAAACCCTGTTGCTGATGGCCGATGTGGGTATCGAGGCGACCACGCAGATTATTGCCGAGCTTACCGAGCGCTCTAGCCGTGCAGCCCTCAAAGATGGCCCAGCACTGCAGGTGGCGCTGCACGAAATACTCCTTGAAAAGCTCGTCTGTTGCGAGCAGCCCATGACGCCAGTCACTGATGGCGGGCCCTTTGTTATTTTGGTGGTCGGCGTCAATGGTGTTGGCAAAACCACTACCATCGGTAAACTGGCGCGACGTTTCCAGCAGCAAGGTAAATCAGTCATGCTCGCAGCCGGCGATACCTTTAGAGCCGCCGCTGTCGAGCAGCTCCAGGTCTGGGGAGAGCGCAATCAGGTTGCCGTTGTCGCACAGCATACCGGTGCCGACAGCGCCTCAGTTATCTTCGACGCAATTGAATCAGCGCGGGCCAAAGATACAGATATCATTCTCGCTGACACCGCCGGTCGCCTGCACAACAAAAGTAACCTGATGGAAGAGTTGAAAAAAGTCCGCAGAGTTGCCAGCAAGCTCGATGAGCGCGCACCCCATGAGGTACTGCTCGTGCTCGACGCCGGCACCGGACAGAATGCGGTGGCGCAGATGAATGAGTTTCATGCGGCTGCCGGTGTAACAGGTATCGCGCTGACCAAACTGGATGGCACCGCAAAGGGCGGTATTATCTTTGCACTGGCGGAGAAATATTCTGTGCCTATTCGCTATATTGGCGTGGGTGAGGGGCAGGACGATCTACAGCCATTTGAGGCCAGTGAATTTGTTGACGCGATGCTGAGCGCAGGGGCTAGTGAATAGAGATGATTCGTTTCGATAATCTTAGC
>ERZ1048068.1470-NODE-1470-length-18070-cov-8.832862_pt1 | contig 18070 bp, 17 predicted proteins | sample MGYA00383098_ERZ1048068 | MGnify/ENA primary metagenome ERZ1048068 (study PRJEB29581, sample SAMEA5548368) | metagenome | biome: marine; feature: coastal; material: water | depth 1 m | study: Short-term variability in the microbial, nano- and picoplankton... | reverse complement strand
TAGATGCAAAAGGTGTAGCTGTAACAATAGACTCAACTCATCAATGTATGACGATGAGAGGTATTAAGAAAGAAAATGCCACAACAGTTACAAATTATTTTTTAGGACAGTTTAAAGATGATCTTGGTGTCCAAAATAGATACTTAAGATTTATTAGTAAGTAACTTTCCTAAGGAGGAAATAACATGTCAGATAATTTTAAAGCACTAGTTGTAAATCAAGAAGGTGAAAATTTTACACGAGAAGTAAAATCAATTGATAAATCATTTTTAAAACATGGTGATGTACTTGTTAAAGTAGATTATTCGGATTTAAACTATAAAGACGCACTTATTTTAAATAATGGGGCAAAATTAGTAAAAGAATTTCCACATATTCCAGGTATTGATTTTGCAGGCACAGTTTTAGAAAGTGACAATACAAAATTTGTAAAAGGGGACGAAGTAATACTTACAGGTTGGAGAGTTGGAGAAATTTATTTTGGTGGCTATTCTCAATTAGCAAAAGTTAATGGAGATTTTTTAGTAAAAAAACCAAAAGATATCTCATCTAAACAAGCAATGATTTTAGGTACTGCTGGACTAACAGCATTATTATGCTCTTTTGCAATCAAAGCTAGAGAAGAACTTTTATTGGGTGAAAAAGTTAAAGATGTTTTAGTTACTGGTGCTTCAGGAGGTGTTGGAAGTATTGCGGTAATGATATTAAATAAATTTGGTTACGATGTGACAGCTGTTACTGGAAAAGCAGAAAATGAAGAATACTTAAGATCATTAGGAGCTAAAAACATAATAAATAAAGCAGATTTAGATAAAGACGCTAGACCATTAGATAAAGGTCTATGGGATGGTGTTGTTGATACGGTTGGTGGAAAAATATTAGCTAATGCACTTGCACAAACTAGAGACAATGGAATTGTTGCAGCTTGTGGTAATGCTTCAGATTATAAATTAAATACAACAGTTATGCCTTTTATTATTAGAGGGGTTAAACTTTGGGGAATAAATTCAGTTACGGCTTCAATAAAAAGAAGAGAGTTTGTTTGGAATGAAGTTAAAAATATTATCGATTTTAAGCAGTTAGAAAAATCAATTAAAACTGTTAGCTTAGAAGATTTAATAGATATATTTCCAAAAATGTTAAAAGGTGAAACATCTGGAAGATATATTGTTGATCTTAATAAATAAATGGATTGGGATAAATTAAAAATATTTCATGCAGTTGCAGAAGCTGGAAGCTTTACTAACGCAACAATAAATCTAAACTTAAGTCAGTCTGCTATAAGTAGACAAATTCAATCTCTAGAACAAGATCTTAAAGTTCAACTTTTTGAAAGACATGCAAGAGGTCTTACATTAACAGAAAATGGTGAGTATTTGTTTAAAACTGCACACGATGTAATAAGTAAATTAAAAGAAGTTGAATCTACTTTGGGGGATCAAAAAAATAAACCAACAGGTAAATTAACAATTACAACTGTAAGAAGTTTTGGAACTCACTGGTTAACACCTCGTATTCAAGAGTTTATGACTTTAAATCCAGAAATTGAAATTGAATTAATTTTTGATGATAAAGAGTTAGATTTGAGTACTAGACAAGCAGATATAGGTATTTTTATGAGAAGACCTAAGCAACTTAATTATATTCAAAAAAAATTAGTAGATATAAAATATTATATATATGGATCTAATAAGTATTTAGAAAAAAATGGAATGCCAAAAACAATTAATGATCTAAATAAACATAAATTTATTTCATTTGGAAAGGGAGCGCCATCGCCGGTGTATGATCCTGATTGGGCATTAAAACTTGGTATAAAGGATGGAAAAAAAAGAAAACCAGTAATGAAAGTTAATAGTGTTATGGGTTTACTATTAGCTGTTGAAGCTGGTGTAGGGCTTGCAGCACTTCCTGAATATTTGGTCTCAAATTCAAATTATATAATAAAAGTACTTCCCAATTCAGAAGGACCTATAACAGAAGCTCATTTTGTCTATCCTCAATCTCTTAAGAATACTGCAAGAATTACTGCTTTTAGAAATTTTTTGTTTAGTAAAATAGGGGATTGGAAGTCTTAATTAGCTTGATTTATCATTAACATAAACAGAAACACCTCTAGAGTTAATATCTACATCAAACTTTTTGTGTAAAGGCGGAAAGGCTCTTTGTGGACAGTCTAATCTATCACAGGTTCTACAGGATACACCAATAGGAATTTCAGTAGTTTTATCACTTACATTAATGTTTTCTGTGTACACAAAATCTTTTGCATATTTTGCATCACAACCAAGACCAATTGATAATATACTTTTTGATTGGCCAAAACGTCCTACACCTTTTTCAACTGTTCTTGCAATACATACATATTTTTCACCATTAGTCATTTTACTAACAGCTGCTTGAATTACACCAGGTCTTGAGAATGCTGAGTAAACATTCCATCTAGGACATGCACCACCATATCTTGGTATATCAATTCCTGATAATGAAAATCTTTTTGAAATATTTCCTGCCATATCAACTCTTAACATATGAAAAGGTATTCCAGGTAATTTTGGATCTTGTAGGCATGTTACACGGTGTGCGACTTGTTCAAAAGAAGTTGCAAATGTATTTTGTAATAACTCCAAGTCATACTTTAATTTTTTACACTCAGAATGAAAAGGTTTATAAGGCATTAAAATTGCAGCACCACAATAATTTAATAAAGCAACTTTAGTTAATTTTTTTGACTCTTCTGATGGAAAAGAAAATTTTGATAAATAACCATCTATATCTTTCATTGCACCTTCCTGTGCAATTTGAGCTGCTGCATGAAGCTTCTTTGTTTCCAAAGAACTATAATCACTTAATAAAAGTTCTTTTTTATTTTTATTATAAATTTTAGAAAAAGGCTTTCCTTCATCAGGCAATATATCTTTAACAATAATTGAATATTCTTTTTTTAAATATTCACATAAGGCAATATATCTTGTCCTATTATTTTTTTGAATTTTATCAAAAACTTTATTTGCAAACTCTTCTAATTTAGGAAAATAATTTTTATGCTCTTGAAGAAAGTCAGATATTACCTCTCCAGGAAAAGAATTTTTTCTGTTATCAACTATTTTACCAGATATCTTTTCTATTTTATTAATTAGTTCATGATCTTTTTTCTTTAATATATCTCCCAACCTAACAAGAGCCTTACCTATCTTTGGATTTGTACCTACTAAATCTTTAACTTCAGGTCCAAGAATATCTAAATCTTCAAATAATTTATCATCTAAAATTTCTGAAATAGTATTTTCTAAATTTATATCTGATTTAGATGTTAAATCTGAAAGTTGAATATTTAGTCTGTCACAAACTTTTAGTAACAAATCACCATCTATTTTTCTTTTTCCACTTTCAATTAAATTTAAATAACTAGGCGAGATGCCTAAATCTTCAGATAGCTTGTTTGCTTGTAGCCCTAACTGTCTTCTAAAAGCCTTTATTTTTGGTCCTATTTTAATATCTAATTGACTCATATTTTCTATTTGTAAATTTTGTAAATTTAAATTTACAATAAATTATGTTGTTTTACAACGATTTTAACGAATTAAATAGATTTTGTAAATTTAGTAAATTATAAGATTTACATGAATGAAAAATTAAAAAACACAGAAAATGAAGCTCAAATCATAAGAGAAGAAGACGTTTCTCAATATAATGCAAAAGGTATCTATATGAGAGATGATCATTGTGATTGGGGTTCAAGTGGAATGGAAGCTTTAGTTGATCAAATCAACGACAGTAATTAATTCATTCACTTAAAGTATTTTCACAACATAACGGTAAAGGATTAAATGAGCGCTGAGAACATCTCATACGATTTAAAAAGATTTGCAGGTATAAAAAGAGATTATACACCAGAGGAAGTTGAGAGATTAAGAGGTTCAATTAAAATTGAATACTCCATGTGTAAACATCAATCTAAAAAATTATGGGATTTACTAAATTCAGAGCCTTATATTAATACATTAGGATCTTTATCTGGAAATCATGCTGTTCAGCATGCTAAGGCTGGGTTAAAAGCAATTTATTTAAGTGGATGGCAGGTAGCAGCTGATGCAAACACTGCAGGTGAAATGTATCCTGATCAATCTTTATATCCCTATGATAGTGCTCCAAAATTAGTTGAGTCTATGAATAATGCATTAATTAGGGCAGATCAAATTCAGCATATGGAACTTAATGATGGAGATATGCAATCAAAAGATAGAACTGATTATATGCTACCAATTATTGCAGATGGTGAAGCTGGATTTGGTGGACCATTAAATGTTTTTGAATTAGCAAAAAAATTTATTAAAGCAGGTGCAGCTGGAGTTCACTTTGAAGATCAATTAGCCAGTGAAAAAAAATGTGGTCATATGGGTGGAAAAGTTTTAGTTCCAACAGGCACTATGATTAAGAATTTAAAAGCTGCAAGACTTGCTGCTGATATTGCAGATGTTCCTTTAATAATTCTTGCAAGAACAGATGCGAATGCTGCAAAATTAATTACAAATGATTTTGATGAAAATGACAAACCTTTTTTAACAGGCGAAAGATCTCCAGAAGGTTTTTATTATGTTAAACATGGAATTGATCAAGCGATCTCAAGAGGACTAGCTTACGCACCATATTCTGATTTAATCTGGTGTGAAACTGCAACACCGAACCTTGAAGAAGCAAAAAAGTTTGCAGACGCAATTCATAAAAAGTTTCCTGGTAAATTGTTAGCTTACAACTGTTCTCCCTCGTTCAATTGGAAAAAACATTTATCAGATGCTGAAATTGCAACATTTCAGCAAAAAATTAGCGAGATGGGTTATAAGTTTCAGTTTATTACTCTTGCAGGATTTCACACTCAAAATATTGCAATTTTTGAGCTTGCAGAAAAATATAAAACTGAAGGGATGACAGCTTATTCTAAAATTCAAGAGTTAGAATTTGCCAGAGAAAAAGACGGCTACACAAGTGTGAAACACCAAAGAGAAGTTGGAACATCATATTTTGATGCAGTTTCAAATACAATTAGTTCTGGAAAAAGTTCCACAACCGCAATGGAAGGTTCTACAGAGTCTGAACAGTTTTAATTGTTCTTTAATCATTCCTTTAAGTGTGATTAAATATTTGGATGCTTATAAGTAGCTTACTTTTAATTATTCTTTATATTTCTCATAAATACATAGTTGCATGGATAATATTCTATAATAAATCAGATAATCGTTTTGGTAATTCTATCTGGCGTTGGTCTTATGACTATCAAGTAATTGGAGACAGAGATATTTCGGACCTAGATGATAAGCCTTTTGTAAGAAAAAGAAGAGTTAGAAATCGTGCAGTATCAGCAATGTATTGTAATTTTTTTTTAGGTTTTTTTGTATTCATGTCTTTTTTGAGTAATTTCCTTATTTTGATTTTATCTTGATTAACACCTTGTAAACTGCGACAATAAATGCGATTGATAATCATTCGCAATGTTAATAATAAGCATTCTAAACTAATCCAGGGTAAAGAAAGAGTTAATTAAGTGAAAAAAATAACATTAATAATTGGGATGCTAGCCTTATTAAAAAGCTTTGCATTTGCAGAAGAGGTCAATGTTTTTAGTGCAAGACATTACGATTCAGACATTCAACTTTATGAAAAATTTACGTTAAAAACAGGAATTAAAGTAAATGTTATATCTGGAAAAGATAAGGCGCTACAAAAAAGAATAACTGAAGAAGGCAAAGATTCAAAAGCAGATTTATATATTACTGCTGATGCAGGAAGGCTGGGTGCATTTGCTGCAAAAGGCATGTTCCAAAATTCTATGTCACCTAAGATCAAATCTGCAGTTCCATCAAATTTTAGAACTTCTAATTGGACTGGAATAGCAAAACGAGCCAGAATAATTTATTATTCACCAGAAAGAGTAAACGCTAATGAGTTGAATGGCTTGACATATGAAAGTCTTACAGATCCTAAGTGGAAAGGCAGAATTGTTATAAGAAAATCTAATAACATTTACAATCAATCACTTGTAGCTTCCTTAATTAAAAATAATGGAAAGAAAGCAACAGCAGATTGGGCAAAAAATTTAGTTCTTAATATGGCTAGAGACTCTAAAGGAAATGATAGAGCTCAAATACTAGCAGTAGCAGCAGGTGAAGCAGATATAGCAATTGCTAATACTTATTATTTAGCTTTAATGTTGTCAGGAAAAAAAGGTCCAGAACAACAAGCAGCTGCTAAAAAAGTTCTACCATTTTTCCCTAATCAGGGAGATAGAGGAACTCACATGAATATTAGTGGTGGAGGAGTTTTAAAAAATGCTCCAAATAAACTAAATGCAATTAAACTACTTGAATTTTTATTAACCAAAGAAGCTCAAGAGCATATTGTTAATAACACATTTGAATATCCAATGATTGAGGGTGTTGAACCTCATCCACTAGTTAAACAAATGGGTCTTGGATTTAAACAAGATTTAAATACTAAAATGTCAAATTATGAAAAAAACCAAGCAGATGCATTAGAAATAATGTTGTCTGCTAAATGGAAATAAAAGAGGTTAACACAACGCACTTTTGCTATTAAGTTTTTACCCTACTTAATACATTAGTGCGAAGTTAAAATGGGTAAAAAAATAAATATTTGGTATGTAAGTTCTTTTTTAATATCTATTGCTGTAGCTATACCAATAGTCACAGTCTTCAGTAGTTTTTTTGAAACTACTGGAAATTATTCATTGATCATAAAAAATACTTTTCTTTATGAATATATTTCTAATTCTTTAATACTTTTAATAGGAGTACTAATTTTAACATTTGTAATTGGTGTTGGGTGTGCTTATTTAGTTTCATTTTATACGTTTCCCTTTGCTAATTTTTTTAAATGGGCTCTCATATTATCTTTTGCGGTACCCGCTTATATTTATGCTTATTCATTAACTGCTTTCTTTGAAAATTATGGAACAGCATTTTCAATTTTAAAAAATCTATTTGGAGAAGGTAATTATAACGTGCATATCCCAAAATTTGATGGAATGTTGGGAGCTATAATCTCAATATCATTTTCTTTATTTGGTTATGTATATGTACTAACTAGAGCTTCTTTTCACTATCAGTCACAAAACTTAATAGAATTGGGAAAAAACTTGGGTTTTTCAAAAGAAAAATCCTTTTTTAAGATAATCCTTCCATCAGCAAGACCTGCCATAGTTGCTGGCCTTTCTCTTGTTGCTATGGAAACATTATCAGACTTCGGCTCTGTTTCTTTTTTTGGGATATCAACTTTAACTACAGGTATTTACAATGCTTGGATTTCTTTTGATGATTTGGCATTGGCGAACAGATTGTCATTTTATTTATTAATTTTTATACTCGGCCTGTTTGTTTTAGAAAATTTATCTAGAAAAAAAGCACAATACCACTCTCCATCTAAAGGTGGCTTTAAATCAAAATCTTTAGTAGTTTTAAAGGGATACAAAGCAACGTTAGCATTAATTTTCTGCTCAACAGTATTTTCAATTAGTTTTTTGTTTCCAGTGCTACAAATGCTTTATTGGACAATTATTTTTCCTAAACATTTAGGAGATTTAAACTTAATTGAATTGTTTTTAAATACTATTTTATTAGTATTTTTATCTAGCGTAGTATTAATAACTTTAGCATTTGTTTCAAATTATGGAAATAGAGTTTCAAAAAGCAAGTTCTTAGAAACACTAACTACATTTTCTATTTCAGGTTATGCAATCCCAGGAATTATATTGGCAGTTGCTTTTATTACTTTTATTTCTTGGTTTGACAACAATGTGATTAATTTTTTTGGATTAAATACAATTAAGTCAATTTTTATAGGATCTGTTTTTGGTTTAGTTATTGTCTACTTTATTAGATTTTATTCTTTAGCAAGTAACGGCATCAAGTCTGGTTATTTAAAAATAAATTATTCAATAGATGAAAGTGCTTATTTATTAGGTTATTCAAAATTTAAAACCTTTAAAGAAATACACATTCCCTATTTAAAAAATTCTATGCTGTTAATTGGAATATTAATTACAATTGAAATAATCAAGGAACTGCCAATAACTTTGATTATGAGGCCTTTTAACTTTGAGACTTTTGCAACTACAGCTTATGTCTTTGCTTCTCAAGATTTATTAGAGGCTGCAGCAGCACCATCATTGTTTCTTATTCTTATTGCAAGTTTCTTTATTTTAATTACATCTAGATATATTCTTAAGGATTAATAATTATGACAAAAAATTTTTTAGAAATAGATAATGTAACTTTTGTAGCAAGTGAAAAAAATAAAGTTAATAATGTATCGTTAACAATAGAAAATCAAGGTGACATTGTTTGTTTATTGGGACCTTCAGGAATAGGTAAAACTACAATTCTTAGAACCATTGCTGGTTTAGAAAAAATTAATTCTGGCAATATAAGATTAAAAAATAAATTACTTTCTTCTAAAGATACCCATGTAGAGCCTGAAGATAGAAATATATCGATGGCCTTCCAAGATAATTCACTTTTTCCTCATTACAATGTTTTAGAAAATATAAGATTTGGTGCAGAAAGAAATAAAAAGAAAAAAAAAGGTCTAAATATTAATGAGATAATTAAATTTCTTCATATTGATCATGTGATTGATAAATTTCCACACCAAATTAGTTCTGGTGAGGCACAAAGAGCCTCTTTAGCAAGATCTTTATTATCTAATCCAGACTTATTGTTATTGGATGAACCATTATCAAATGTTGATCAAAGTTTTAAAGAAGAAATCCAAGTAAAATTAAAACAAATATTAACCGAACAAAAAATAACAACAATCATCGTCACGCACGACTCGTACGAAGCTTTTTACTTAGGTACTAAATGTGGAATAATTCTAGACCAACAATTAAAACAATTTGATGACCCTTATAATGTTTACCACTTTCCAAACTCTATAGAGGTAGTTAATTTTTTAAATAGAGGTATTTTAATTCCTGCAAAAGTTACTGGAGAAAATAGTTTAGAAAGTACTGATTTAGGCACAATAACTGGTGATTTTATAAAACATTACCCTAAAGGTTCTGAGGTTCAGCTTTTATTGCAGCCTGAAGACCTAGAGCATGATGATCAAAGTAAACTAAAATTAGAAGTGGTTGACAGAAAATTTAGAGGAACAAATTTTATTTACACACTTAAAACACCAAGTAATAAATTAATACCAGTGTTTGTTCATTCACATCATATTCATCAACATGAAGTTGATGAAAAATTTGGTATAAAGAGACCAATTAATATTGATCATATAGTTTGTTTCTAATACATAGTTCAGTTCAAAATGAATGATAGACTAAAAACCTTATCTAAGGGAATAATTGATGTTAGCCCTTTAATGATACCCGTGGTTCCCTTTGGAATTATTTATGGTGTTATTGGAATGGAATTAGGTTTGAGTGCATACATGACATTTGGAATGTCTATTATAGTTTTTGGAGGAGCCTCTCAAATAGTTTTGCTTCAGTTATTTTCAGGAGGAGCTTCTTCTTTAGTTACAATAACATCTGTAGGTGCAGTAAATTCTAGGCATTTATTGTATGGAGCAGTTTTTTCAGAATATTTATCTCATTTAAAATTAACATGGAAAATTATTTTATCTTATGTACTTATTGATCAAGCTTTTGCTGTTTCAAATAGTTATTTTAAAGAAAATAGAAATGATAATTATAAACACTACCATTTATTAGGAGCTGGTTTTACCTGTTGGACTATTTGGCAAATATCAACAATATTAGGAATTGTTTTAGGATCAGTTGTACCAGATGAGTTAGGTTTAAGTTTTACAATATCTTTAACATTTCTAGCTTTGTTGATTAATGATTTTAGAAAATTTAAAAATGTTATTGTAATGTTAGTATCAGGAATAGTTGCAACTATTGGATACAACACAGTACCATTTCAAGCATACATTATTGTTGCAGCAATCTCAGCACTATTAGTAGCCACTTTATTAACATTAATAAATTTAAAGAAAAAGTAATGCATTGGTCGACAATTATTTACTGTGGAATAGTTACATATTTAACAAGGTTTTCTATGATTTTTTTATTAAAAAAAGACATATTAAATGAAAAGACAAAAAAAGTTCTTTCATTTGTGCCCTCAGCTATTTTTCCAGCAATAATTTTTCCCCCAATATTTTTAGATAGCACAGGTTCAATAGACATTGAAAGTAATCCAAAAATATTAGCATCTGTATTTGCTATAATTATTGGTTATTTTACTAGAAGTATTATAGGAACAATTTTTGCTGGTCTTATTTCTTATTGGTTTCTAATTTTTGTATACTATCAATAAAAAAACCAATAGTTAAAATCATATGCATTCTAAGTTAAAAATTAATAATGAGTTATTAGGCATATTATATATGCTTTTATGTCAATTCTCATTTGCAACCAATGATGCTTTTGTCAAGTTTGTCTATCAAAGCTATGAGGAAATATTTGTTTTAAATCAAATTATTTTTATAAGAGGTATCTTTACCTTATTATTCATTTTGTTTTTTCTTTATATAAAAAAAGAGTTGGATTTTAAAAAGATGTTTTGTTCTAAAGAGTTAAGAGTAAGAGGTTTTCTAGAATCATTAGCTGCGTTATTTTTTTTTATAGGAATTGCTTTATTGCCGTTTGCGAAAGTTTATATTTTATTAAGTATGGCACCAATTTTATTAACTGCATTTGGGGCAATCTTTTTAAACGAAAAAGTCAGATGGAGAAGATGGAGTGCTGTTTTATTGGGATTTGTTGGTGTAGCAGTTGTAATTAATCCTGGAAAATTAGAATTTGGTTATTATTTTATTTTCCCAATCCTTGCAGCAATCATGCTTTCTATAAGAGATCTTTACACTAAAAATTTTAAACAGGATTATCACAGTCTACAAATAGCATTTATGACCTGCTTTGTGGTCACCATTTTTTTTGGTTTATTGAGTATCTATAAATTTTATGATTTCAGTTTAAAAGATATTCTTATTCTGTTCATTTCAGCCTTTTTTTTAGCGTTAGGCTATATTTTTTCAGTAGCCACTATTAAAGTTGCACTAGTTTCAGTTACATCCACTTTTAGATATTCAGTTATTTTATGGGGAATAGTTTATGGATACTTTTTATTTGAAGAAATTCCAGTAACTAATACTTATATTGGTGCTTTAATAATTGTTATTAGTGGATTAATTATTATTTCAAGACAAAAGAAAATTGGTGTTATAAAATAAAATCATAATCTTGTTAACAAAGCTTCTAATGTGTATAATTAATTTATGAAAAAAATATTAATCATAATTTTTACTCTTTTTACACTTAAGGCTTTTGCAGTTGATAAAAGCACAACTTTTAACAATGAAATTTTTCAAAAAGCTCAACTTGATGGAAAAACTGTTGTGATTAATTCCTGGAATAAAACTTGTTATACTTGTAGCAAACAAGTGAAAATATTAAATGAAGCAGAAAATGAATTTACCGATATTTTGTTTTTAAGCTTTGAGCAAACTAAAGATAAGGAAATTGCTAAATCTTTAGACATTAAGTATTGGACAACTATTGTAGTTTATAAAAACAATAAAGAAGTCTCTAGAACTATAGGCCAAACAAAAAGATCAGAAATTTATTCTCAAATAAATTCACTTTAAAGTAATCAAATAGCCCCTAATTTAATATTTCTAGCAACATTAATATTCATTAATTTTGGCTCAGGAAGATTCAAATTATTCATCATATCTATATATTCCTGTTCATCTTTTACTTGTAATCTGGGATTAAATTTTTTCTCGTTACCAATAGTGCTCACTTTTTTTCCATTATAATCATGACATGGATATAAGAGGGTTTCTTCTGGAAGTTTTAATAATTTGTTGAAAATTGAATTATACGAGTCTTTAGCGCTCCCATTCTGAAAATCTGTTCTACCAGTTCCATTAATAAGCAATGCATCTCCTGAAAATAAACAATTGTTCATTAAAAAACTAAAACTATCTGAAGTATGACCAGGAGTATGAAGAGCTTTTATTTCTAAATTATCAAGTTTAATTGTTTCTTCATTTTTAATTTTTATTTCTACTGTATCGGCTGGACTTTGATCTCCCATAATAGTTTTACAGTTCGTTTGATTTTTTAATTCATTAGCTGCAGTAATGTGATCAGCGTGAATATGGGTATCAATAATTTTTACTAGTTTTAGATCTAGTTCTTTTAAAAGATTAATGTAGCTTTCAACATTATCAAGCACAGGGTCAATAAGAAGTGCTTCTCTACCTTTCGCAGATGCTATCAGATATGTGTAGGTACTTGATGATTTATCAAATAATTGTCTAAAAAACATGTGTTAATTTGGTCATGATTATTTAAAATTTTATAAAGTAATTATATTTAAATCTTATATGATTTTAAATATTATTAATCACTCTAATTGAATTATGGAAAAAATATTTAATAACAAATATTTGGATCAAAAAAAATTAGTTATGGAAGAATTTCATAGCCTAGTTTCTAATTTTTCTCAGCAAAATCAATCAAAGATCAATGACATATCATTAAAAATAGTAAAAAATGCTATTGAGCATAAAGCAGCCAGTCAATTTGCAAAATTAATCCATGAATTTTCATTAACGAGTAATGAGGGGGTTGTTCTAATGTGCTTGGCTGAAGCATTATTAAGAATACCAGATTCAACTACAATTAATGATTTAATAGAAGACAAAATTCCAATAGGAGATTGGAAAAAATATATCAAAAATGACAAGGATTTGTTTGTAAATATTTCATCTATTGCTTTTTTATTAACAGGTAAAATTGTAGAGGAAAAACAAGATGAAAGTAAGAGTATTTTGGGAAAAGTTGTAAAAAATTTATCGGGTCCCTTACTAAGAAATGCAATTAAAAAAGCAATTAATATATTAGCAAAGCAGTTTGTTTTTGAAAAAGATATTAAAGCTGCCATTAAATACAGCGATGAAAGCATCCATAATAAATATACTTTTTCTTTTGATATGCTTGGGGAGTCGGCGGTTACTTATGAAGATTCAGAACGATATTATAAACAATATGAAGATGCAATAATTGCGACAGGAAAAAGTAAGTATCCAGAAAAAAAAAGTATTTCAATCAAATTGTCATCATTACATCCACGGTATGAAAGAAATAAAATTGAACTATTAAAAAAAGAATTATTTCCAAAAGCGCATAAATTAACAGAGCTTGGAAGAGAAAATAAAGTTGATATATGTTTTGATGCAGAGGAAGCGGATCGACTCAATCTATCCTTGTTTATTTTCAAAGACATCATTGAAAGCAATCTAATTGATGAGAAATATAATGGTTTTGGTTTTGCGGTCCAAGCTTATCAAAAGAGAGCTTTTTATGTTTTAGATTGGCTGAAAGAATACTTAAATAAAGTTAATAAAAAAATAAATATACGATTGGTAAAAGGTGCCTACTGGGATACTGAAATTAAAATTGCTCAAGAGCAGGGTTTTAATGACTACCCTGTATTTACTAAAAAATTTGCAACAGATATTTCATATTTAGCATGCGCACATAAACTGCTTGAGAATGAAAATGTTTTTTCACAATTTGCAACACACAATGCTTATAGTATTGCTTATATTAAGACACTCTTTGAGAATAAAGAATTTGAATTTCAAAAACTTCATGGAATGGGAGATGAGATATATTCTTATTTAGAGCAAGATGAAAAATTTAGATGCAGAGTTTACGCTCCTGTAGGAGGGTATAAAGATTTACTTCCATATTTAGTAAGAAGATTATTAGAAAACGGAGCCAATACTTCGTTTATACATCAACTTAAATCAAAAGATCTAAATATCAATAAACTAATTCAATCACCTTTAGATAAAATAAAAAAATTAGATTATGATAAAATTCCAAAACCACTCCAAATTTATACAGATAGAATTAACTCTAAAGGTTTAGATCTAAGTGAAGAAAACACTATAGAAAAATTAAACTCAACTATATTTAAAAAACAAATTTCTGCATTTTCAATTATTGATGGTAAAGATTTAAAGTCTGATAATATAAATGACATCATATCTCCTCAGACAGGAAAAATAATTGGACAAAAATTTTTTGCTGATATTAAAATCGTTGATGGTGCTATTAACAGTTTAAAAGAGTATTCAAATAAATGGAGAAAATATCCAATTGAGAGTAAAATAGAAATATTTGAAAACTTTGCAAAATTAATTGAGGAAAATACCAACGAAATCATTAAAATTGGTGCAAAAGAGTCTGGCAAAAGTATTAAAAACTCAATAGCTGAAATTAGAGAGGCTGTTGATTTTTGCAGATATTATTCAAAAGAAGCTAGTAATATTTTTAAAGAAAAAATTTTACAAGGCCCTACCGGAGAATTAAATAAATATAAACTTATAGGAAAGGGTCTATCTCTTGTAATAAGCCCTTGGAATTTTCCAGTTGCAATCTTTATTGGCCAAACTGTTGCTGCATTAATATCAGGTAACGTAGTACTCACAAAACCAGCAGAACAATCTTCATATGCTGCATACTACATCATAAAACTTTTACTTAAGGCTGGGTTACCTAAAGAAGCTATTGCGTTAGTGCTTGGAGACGGAGCTTTAATTGCAAATAAAGTTATAGCTGACCCAAAATTAAAAAATGTAATCTTTACAGGCTCATTAGTTACTGCAAAAATAATACAATCAAATTTACAAAAAAAAGAGAATATACCAACATTTATTGCTGAGACAGGAGGTCTAAATTGTATGATAGTTGATAGTTCAGCATTACCTGAACACGTTGTTAAAGATGTAGTTCTTTCTGGTTTTGATAGCGCTGGTCAAAGATGTTCGGCTTGTAGAATTTTGTGTGTTGAGGAAAATATTTATGAAAAAATAAAAGAAATTTTGATAGGCGCTATGGCAACGCAAAGCATTGGTAACCCTGAAGATTTATCTATTGATATTGGACCTGTTATTGATGAAGAGGCATTAATAAATATTAAAAATCATATTGGCAAGTTTAATAAAGTATATCAATCTGAACATATAGAAAATGAAGGTACTTTTATTCCACCTACATTAATTGAATTAGATAAAATTACAGATCTTAAAAATGAAATTTTTGGTCCTGTAATTCACATGGTTAAATATAAAGCTGATGAAATAGATAAACTAGTTGATGATATTAATGATTTAGGGTTTGGCCTCACTCTCGGAATACACAGTAGAATTGACAAAACAATTAATAGAATAGTTGCAGGAGTAGAGATAGGGAATATTTATATAAATAGGAATATGATAGGTGCAGTGGTTGGAGTTCAACCATTTGGAGGATATGAAAAATCTGGTACTGGCCCTAAAGCTGGTGGTCCAGAATATTTAAAAAGATTATGCCACGAACAAAGTATTTCAAATAATACAGCATCAATGGGTGGTAATGCATCATTATTAGCTGATGTTGAGGATTAAGATTTAATAATTAAATCTCAAATAGATTCTATCCAAATAATAGAACAAAGAAAGTGCTCTTAAAATCATGAATATACAAAGTGAAATCCAAATACCGTTATTGCCCATAACTTCAGTTAATATTAGTGACAAAATAAGATAAGAAAACACTGAAAAAATCATAGCATTACGCAATTCCTTTGTCTGAGACGCACCAATAAAAATTCCATCAAATTGATAACAAAATGACGAAATTAAAGGCATGATTATTAACCAAACTACATAGGATGAACTTAGATTTCTAATCGTCTCAATGTCAGACATTAACTCAATAACATATTCATTAATGAAAAAATAAATTATTGAAATTATTAACCCTGTTAGTGCGCTTAAAATAAAAGAGTTTTTAACAATTTTTTTAAACAATCCTATATCTCTTTTACCCAAAGAATAGCCAACCATCCCTTCAGTTGAAAATGCATAAGCATCAAGAATAAAAGCTGACAAAAAGACTAAGTTAATTAAAATTGCATTTGCTGCAATATAATCTTCACCTATTTGACTGCCGAGATACGTAAACCATAAAAATGAAAAAGTTAACAATGTAGTTCTAATAAAAATGTTTAAATTAATATCAAAAATTTTTTTAAGTTTACTAAGATCTATTAATTTACTGACATCAATGTTGATTTTAGACATTTTATTTAGGTACCAAAATGTATAAGCTAGGAAAATCGTAGATATTGAAAGTGCTGAGATTAAAGTACCATAAGCAACACCTTTAATATTTAGATTGAATTTTGAGACTAAAATAATACTTAAAATTATATTTAAAATCGAAAAAAGACCAACAGCCAAACTTGATATTTTTGTCTTTTGTAATCCAACAAATAATCCAGTTATAATATAAAGTGTTAATTCACCTGGTGCTGAATAAATTCTTATCTGGAAATAATCTTGATAAAATTGTCTAGTCGTGTCTGATAAACTGAAAATACCCACACTTAGATTAAAGATATAACTTTGTAATAAAATTAAGATCAATGAGATTAGTAATACAAAAATTAAATTTCGAATTACGATATTAAATATTTCTGTATAATCTTCTTTACCATAAGCTTGTGAAACTAAGCCAACAGTTCCCATTCTTAAAAAACCAAAACTCCAAAAAATCATAGAAAATAAATTAGCAGCCACTGAAGTTGCTGACAAATATGACAGGTTACCAAGGTTACCCATTAAAGCAGTATCAATAATACCAACAAGTGGAATTGCTAAGTTTGCAAAAAAAATAGGAATAGATAATTTTAAAATATATTTAATTGATGGGTTTTGCATTTAAGCAATATGCTGCATTATAGATTTAGCGGGATTTGTTTTTTTAATCCAATTTTGAGGAATACCCTTTAAACCTTTGGCTGCTGCAAAATAAGCTCCTACAAAATTAGCACGAGAGCAATTACATCCACCAGCTTTAATTGTTTTAATAACTGCGGTTTTAAAACTTTTAGAAGTGATAATTGCGTGTATAGCACCATTGAAAGTACCAGGATAACTACAAGCTTTACCAAATTTTTTTACTACAAAATTGTGTGGTTTTTTCCTTACTCTTTTAACTTTTTTGATGTTTTCAGTAACATTTTTGAAGTAGCTATTTTTAATATTTTTTTTTAAAAAGGTATCAACTGGGTTTTTGTCTCCATTATCAGCTAATTCAATAATCTTAAGTTTTGCCAAAGCAAATTGTTCACTAATTTTACCGTTAGCAACTGTTCTAATAATCTTTTTTGTTTTTTGGTCTGAATTTACTGTAAAATAAAAAGGTAGACTTGCACAATATCCATCAGACTCGTTCACTTTAGTCCCACCTGTGATAGTTTTTTTTAACTTAATGTTTTTAATAGTTTCTAAAATATTTTGATGGATCCATGGACCTTTCATAGCAGTCTTCCACTTAATCTTTTTATATTTTTTTCTTAAAGACAAATTTTTCCAATAATTTGAACCTGGTCCAAAGTTTTTGACAATATTTTTTTTAAAAAATTTAATGACTTCTGTGTGATTAGTGATCTTAGTTAATGTTTTAAACATAACCTGACCTACATCATTGTAACCAGAAACTTCTCCTGTTTTAATTGAGTAAAATGGAGATCTATTTTGTTTAAAGAATGCAATATTCTTTTTTCCTTTAATATAAGATTTTAATTTTTTTTCATCATAGACCCAATGCAAAGGTCGTGCTGCTGCATCAGCTACAGTTGCACCAAGAAATATATGTAATTTTTTTAACATCGATAACTAATACTTTATTTAAATATAAGTTAAAATGTTTTAAATTGCACACATGCTAAGTATTAAAAATTGGGATAACAAAACTTGGATCTCATCAACTAAGTATATCCGGTCTTTTAATAATTTTTTATTAAAACAAAAAAAACTAAACAAACACTCAAAAATTTTAGATATTGGGTGTGGTCGAGGTAAGATTATGGGTTCATTATCTTCTAAACTTAAATTGACACAAAAACCTATTGGACTTGATATTGAAAATCACAAAGACTGCGACAAAAGAATTATCTTTAAAAAAACAAATGCG